>OKWJ01000027.1_pt1 | contig 244043 bp, 203 predicted proteins | sample 1607121 | NCBI WGS metagenome assembly OKWJ01 (sample SAMN04414080, study PRJEB24778) | human gut metagenome | material: faecal | host: Homo sapiens | reverse complement strand
AAATAGGAAGAGAAAATAATCTCTTCCTTTTATTTAGACATAAGACTTATTTTATGTGTGAACTAAATGGGGTTCACTTCACTTTTATATCAGTAATTAAAGTCTTATTATTTTCATTAATATAAAGTGAAGTGATAAGAAGTGCTATCAAGAGGATAAAGTCATTATTTATTATAAAATAATATTAGAATAGGATAAAGTAAAGGATAGTATGTTGTAATATTAAATGAGAACACATAGTAGAAAGTATATTTAGAAGATATGTAAGTGGAGATACCTTTTAACAAATGGTGAATGTCCCATACTGATAAACTAAAAAACAAGAAAAGAAGTTTGTTTTCATTAAGTACAATTTAAAGTAGGTTAAAAAAAATACATAGGAAATGCAATAGAGATATCCTAAGTATTATAAGTTAAAAAATATTTGATATAGTATAAACTAAATGAGTGAATTATAATAATATAAGAGGATTATCAAAGATAGATAAAGGTAGATTTCAAGTAAATAGCAATTGGTTTAGATTAAACTACAAACTATAATTCCTAAAATAGCACATATTAAAATGGTAAATATCGCATTAAGATTTTTCTTAAATATTTTTTTTACTATGAATGAAATAGTCATAATAATAAACAAAATAATCATTGAAGCAAGATTAAATTGAAAGGATGATAAATTTATATATCCTATTGACTTTGCAAGTAAAATGAGTCCAGTAGAAAGAATTAAACCAAGAACGACACTATTTATTCCTAAAAAGGCAAACTTAACATATTTGTTATCCATAATATGAGTAAAAAATTTAGCAATTAAAAGAATGATAATAAAAGAGGGAAGAGTTACTCCAATAGTTGCCACGAGTGAACCGAGAAAACCAGAATGAATTGAACCGATATAGGTAGCCATATTAATTGCAATAGGTCCTGGAGTTGATTCACAAATACCAATAAAATTGTAGAATTGAGTTTCGCTTAGCCAACCATATTTTAAAACTGTTTCTTTTAATAGTGGAATCATTGCATATCCACCACCAATTGTAAAAAAACCAATTTTCAAAAATTCGAAAAATAAAAGAAGTAGCTCCATTATAATGTTTTCCTTTCCTTTATCATTGATAATATAATACCGAGTACTGCTCCAATTAAAATTAAAAATATTGAAGAAAAGTTTAAAGCAAATAAATCTAGAAGAACCATTATGAATATTACACTTATAATAATGATTTTTTGCCATATATTTTTCTTCATTTTTATAAACATATCTATCCCTGCTTTGGTTATTAAATAAGCGACAGCACATTTTATTCCTACAAAGGCATATTGGACATAGAGGTTTTCCATTAATTTGTTTAAAAACAAACTAATTATAAATATGAATAAAAAAGCAGGAAATATTACACCAAGAGTTGAAAGCATACTACCCAATAATTTTCCTTTTTTATAGCCAATAAAAGTTGCAAGGTTAATTGCAATAGGGCCAGGGGTAGACTCGGCAATGCCACATATTTCTAGCAATTCATCATTAGTCATCCACCTCTTTTTTTTCACTACAATGTCATTTAATTGAGCAATCATTGCATAACCACCACCAAAGGTAGTTGCTCCTAATTTTAAAAATGTTAAAAATAAATCTAGATAAATATTCATCACTTATTTTCCTCCTTGAGACTAAAGTAATTGTATCTTACAAATCATTATATCTATAAACGCTAAGAGTTTTTCTCGTTTATGTTTTAGTAATAATCTAATATGTTTACAATTATACGTAAAATCCTATATAATTTTGTAATTGAATTTATTATACCACTTGTATAAGTATAAGTAAACTATTATAATTTTATAAAGTGATGAAAAAATTGATAAAGAATGTAATGAATACTAAATAATACAACAAAGGATATCAGTTAATTTTATTTGTTATCTTGACTTAAGAAACATAAGAATGATAGTGAAAAATAGAATTATAAATATTAAAAATACATAATTATTGACATATGTCATAAATAAGAGTAAAATCATATTAAAGGAGAAAACTTTATGCCTAGACCATTTAAGAAAAGATTTATTTGTCAAGAACCAAAATTTAAAAGATTTAATTGTATAAATAATAATGAAAAGGTTACACTAACAGTTGATGAATTTGAGGTAATTAGATTGATTGATTTTGAGTCACTTACGCAACTTGAATGTGCAGAACAAATGCAAGTTGCTAGAACAACTGTGCAATCAATGTATGATAAAGCTAGAAAAATAATTGCTGACGCACTTGTTAATGGCAAACAAATCATAATTGAAGGTGGAGAGTATCAATTGTGTGAGTACTATCAAAGTGGTTGCAAACATGGTTGTGGCAAAAAGTGTCAACTTCTAAATCTAAAAAATGAAAAGAAAGGTCTAAATAATATGAAAACTTTTATAGCAGTTACTTATGAAAATGGAAATGTATTTCAACATTTTGGTCACACAGAAGAGGTGAAAATTTATGAAATAGAAGATAAGAAAATAGTATCTTCAAAAATCTTATCTACCACTGGCTATGGTCATGGAGCTTTAGCAACTTTTTTGAAAAATAATAAGGTTGATGTACTAATTTGTGGTGGTATTGGTGGGGGAGCTCAAGCCGCCTTGATGAATGCAAATATATCTTTTTTTGGTGGTGTAACTGGGAAAGCTGATGAAGTTGTGGAAGCATATGTCAAAGGAACTTTAGAGTATAATCCAGATGTAAAGTGTAATAACCATGAAAATCATAGCGGACATAATCATAGTTGTAGCGGAGAAAATTGTGCCAAAGAACATTGTTAATATAAAATTATTTAAAAAGTCATTAAAAATTTTAGTGACTTTTATTTTACAAAATTTTTATAAAGCACTGAACATCTTTCATCAAATTTTTATAATTTATATGTAAATATAATGAATGAAAGTTCTTGAAGTTACTTGTTAAAAAATACCCATATATTGTTTAAGATAGGATTGAGATTATTTTTTAAAATTTATCATTGGTCTTTGTTAATTAAATAATTTTGATAGAGTAAATGAAGAAAAGCATCACAAATCAATGATGCTAGATTAATGATGCTTTCCGTTAAATTAGTATTATGATAAATTGGTTAGAACTGTATCACAACAATTAAAGTCATAGTCTATGTAATTAGCAATGAAGCTTACTCTAAACTTTCTAGGTGTGCACATCATATTGAATGAATTGGTAACGTTTAAATCTTCTGGTAGGACAAATTTAATACATTTGATAAGTATATCTTGACAAGTATTTTGAGTATGGGCTGGTATGGTTAGAACTTTAAATCCTCTTTTATATTCTACATCAAAATCATCCACTTCATTTAACATAACTGCTAAGGCTACTCGTTTATTTGGACAAACGTTTTTAATTGTAGTATCAATTTGAAGAATTCTACCTAAAGAAGTTAGTTCAATGTCGCCTGCATCAAATTCAATAGAATCTTTGCAACCAGTTATTTCTAAATCAACCTTTGTAGGACATGGTTCTGTGATTACAGTGTCATCACACTCAACTAAAATACTTGGATCTGGGAAGGTTACTACATTTCCTTCAGAATCGGTATAATCAATATCTTCATTGACTTTTATTTCACCTGTGCAAGGTCCAATATGTTTAACGGTAAACTCTAATATTGCACCTTCAGAACCGGTTACACCTAGTTCATCAATTTTCCATTCAACCGTTGTATTATTTAATTTTATAGCATTACCAATATTTGGTGTATCAATATCGGTTATTTCAAAACAATCATTTATTGTATCTGTAAGTACAATATTTGTTGCGCCAGTTTTAGAAATATTTTTTGCTAGATCTGCAAAAATATTTTCTAATTCTTCATCATCAGGTGTAATAACTACATAAGCACTGTTAGGATCTGATGACCAATCATTTAATGCATTTACATCAATTCCGTCTTGTCCAGATAAACCAATACTATAAATAATGATTCCTTGTGATTTAGCCAATGTAGCAACAGTATTAGGGTTGCCACCTGCTGTAGTTAAACCGTCGGTAAACATTATCATTACTTTTGCATTTGTTGATGTTGGATCAAATAATTGTAATGCTTTTGTAAAGGCATCTGCATGGTTTGTAGACCCGGATGCGGATAAATTATCTACAGCTGTTTTTAAGTCATTAACAGATGTAATGAGTTGGGTATCTTGAGTAGCTGTTGTTGAAAAACTTACAATACCAATTCTACTTCCACCTCCTATTTGTCCATCATGTGAGCTATCTGTTGATTCATCAATAATATCAATGAACTTTTTAGCTCCATTTTTTAAATTTGCAAGTGCACTTCCAGCCATGCTACCAGATCTGTCTAAAATTAAAACTATATCTGTAGGATTGCTTACAATATCAGGTGAAGCGGTTAAAGATAGAGTAACTTTAAATGTTTTATTGCATGTTATACTAGTTGCATTGACTTGCTTGTTGGAATTTGTTATTCCCATTTTATCAATTCCTTTCTGAATCTATGTTAGATTCATTATAGTTTATGAATAAAAGCAAAAAAGGTATGGGGGAATCAAATATAAAATAATTTTTATTAAAAATAATGCTTATACAACAAATTTTTCATTCATATTGTTATGGATAAGGCCTATTTTTCCTTTATAAACGATTCTATTATTGATAAAATAGTTGAAAAGGATCAAGATTTAGTGTATAATAATAAAGTAGAATGTAATTTTATATTGTTATTGCTTTTTGATTATTTCCTATTTTATTTTAAAAAATCAAAAAATAAAGTATAACAAATAAAAAATGAATAGTTTGAAAATGAATAATAGTAGAATCAAATGGTGATAGTAATGAAAAAAGAAATAGATGAAAATGTATTGTATTTGATTTATTCTCTAATAGAAGAAATTCCTGAAGGAAGGGTTGCTACTTATGGGCAGATTGCCAAATTAATAGGTAAAGAAAATCATTCTCGATTTGTAGGTAGAGCTTTGAAAATGTCTCATTTATATGGTGAATATCCTTGTCATCGTGTAGTGAATCATAAAGGAAGAGTTGTAATTGGTTGGGACGAACAAATCACACTGCTAAAAGCAGAAAATATTGTATTCAAAGATGAATACCATGTAGATTTAAATAAACATCAATGGAAAGTCTAAATTTGAGATTTTTAAAAATATCAAGAATATAGTGGTAAGGGTATGAAAAAAATATTAAAGTATGAATCGAAAAGAAAAATAAATAAACAAAGATTTCAATTTTTTTTACATAAAGGTGGAGCAGTTCATTTTTTTTTGATTTTAGCAACAACAATTTATATTATAGCAAATAGTATCAAGCAAATTATTGATACTATAAATAAAAATGAACTGACTTTTATTTTTGCTACTATTTCATTGATTGCAGCTATTTTTGCTTTAATTGCTCAAATGATTAAATTTTGTCTCGATTGGAAAAAGTTTTTTTCTCCAGTGGCCAATGTGTATGAATATAAAAATAAAATAAATAAAGAGGATGTTTTAAAAATATTTTTTGCTAAAGATCATAAGGTGCTATCTGAAAAAGCGTTACAAAGTGGGTATGTTATTGCTAAAAGAGAAAATTCAAGTTATGTTTATTCAGATGAGGTAAACAAACTTTTATTTGAAGAAAAATATAATTTAAAAGTTGTTGTTAAAAATAAAATTGTCACCGAAGAAGAACAAATTGTGTTAGCATCTATTCTTCAAAAATATGTTGAGTCAAAGGGAAATATTTATAATGATCAATTATTAGGTCAAGTTACAGATTTATTTATAGATTTACCTAAAGAAATTATTTTAAATAAGACGTGTTATTTTAGTAACAAGGCAACCAATGATATTGTATATTCTAAATTTTGTTCTAAAACTAAACAAACATATGAATTTAATGGGTATAAATTTACGTTAGATGCTAATAATCAATTGTATGATTTAAGGGATTCTAATGCGGCTAATATCATTGGTGTCTCAACTATTATTTTAACAAATGATAACCACCTAATTTTATCTATACAAAATAGTAATAGTGATGAATCTGCGGGGTTAATTGTGGCAACTGGATCGGGGTCTGCAACTGTTAAAGACTATCAAAAACATCAATCATTTTATGAATTTTTAACAACAGGGATGGAAAGAGAATTAATTGAAGAAACCTCTAATTCTTTAAGATATAAAGATTTATCTTTGTGGTTTAGACTTTTTAATCAAAAGATAATTAGAACATATAAAAATCAGGAAAAACAATTACAAAGCAGATTAAAAGAATTATTTAAACCAAATAGTACAAAAGTGTATTGTTATAATAGAATTTTACATCGTGGTGGAAAACCAGATTTTTTTGGTATTACAAAAGTAAATGTATCATCAACAGAAATAAAACCACTTATAGATGATTGTAATCGTCATACTAAAGAATTATTAATTAATGAATTAAAATTATTATTGGGTAAAAAGAAAGATAAAATGGATGATGTTTTAAACGCCTATGACGCAATGCTTTCTAAACTGAATAATGGAATAATCATAGATGGCAAGTATAGTGTTATTAAAGAATATATTGATTTCAAAAAAGAGGCAACAAAAAATTATAATCTTAAATTTAGACCACTAGAATATGAAAATTTAGGGCTTTTTATGATTAGTTTAGATAAATTAAAGAAGATGACGTTATTAAATGATAATCAAATTTTTTCTTTGCAAGTAGAGTATATGGTTAGATGTTTAGTAAAGATAATTGAGAAGATTTAAAAATAAATAAAAATAGGCATAGATGTTACAAATAAAGGTGCCTATTTTTTTGTTGTCAAATTTTGCAAAAATATATATACATTATGGTTGACATTTACTATAATAATTCGTATAATATGATGGTGTTTAGAAATAGTAAACAAAAAGTTTATTTTAATAAAACTGAAGGAGGAAATATGACAATTGGTAATAAGATTAAAAATCTTCGAAATCTTTGTCAATTAACTCAAGAAGAATTAGCAGATCGGTGTGAGTTAACAAAGGGATATATTTCTCAATTAGAAAATGATTTAACAAGTCCATCGATTAGTACGTTAACAGATATATTGGCTGCTTTGGGTACTAATCTTCATGAATTTTTTAAAGAAGAAGAAGAACCACAAATTGTTTTTACTAAAGAGGACTATTTTGAAAAAACTTCTGATGATGTAAAAACGATTTGGCTTGTTCCTAATGCGCAAAAAAATGAAATGGAACCTATATTATGTGAATTAAAATCAGGAGCAGAGGCTACTTTAGATATGCCTCATGAAGGCCAAGAATTCGGTTATATTCTAGAAGGCAGTATCACAATTGTTTATGGTAATTATAGATATATTTGTAAAAAAGGAGAAACATTTTATTTTACAACAGATAAAAACCATTATATTTATAATCATACAAAAGAAATTGCAAAAGTTATTTGGGTTAGTAGCCCACCAAATTTTTAGGTACTATGGAGGAAATGATGGTAAAGAATAAACTGATTGAATTAAAAAATATAGTGAAATCATATGATGGTGAAATAGCCGTTGATCATATGAATTTATATATTCGTGAAAATGAATTTATTACACTAGTTGGTCCTTCAGGATGTGGGAAAACAACTACCCTTAGAATGATTGGAGGATTTGAAAAGCCCGATGAGGGGGAAATTATCATGAATGGTCAAGTCGTAAATGATTTACCTCCACATAAAAGACCGATTAATACTGTTTTTCAAAAATATGCACTATTTCCTCATCTGAATGTGTATGGTAATGTTGCTTTTGGGCTAAATAATCGAACATATCAAGAATTGATAGATTTTTATACGATAGATATAGTAAACAAGAAAGTAGAGGAGTTATATCCTAAAAAAGATATAAATCAAAAACCGTCTAGAATGCAATTGAAAAAAGCTATTCATGCATTAATAGATGAAAGTGTAAAAAACGCTCTTAAGATGGTTAATTTAGAAGGATATGAAAAAAGAAAAGTTGATTCCATGTCTGGTGGACAACAACAGCGTATTGCCATTGCTAGGGCTATTATTAATAAACCCAAAATATTACTTTTAGATGAACCACTTGCGGCACTTGATTTAAAACTTAGACAAAATATGCAATATGAATTAAAAGAGATGCAAAGAAAATTAGGGATTACCTTTATTTTTGTTACTCATGATCAAGAAGAGGCTTTGACAATGAGTGATACCGTAGTAGTGATGAGTAAAGGTGTTATTCAACAAATTGGAACACCAGAAGATATCTATAATGAACCTAAAAATTCTTTTGTTGCAAATTTTGTAGGCGAAAGTAATATTATTCAAGGCATATATAATGGAAATAAACAAGTAACTTTTATGAATCAAACTTTTGAATGTGTTGATGAAAATTTTAAAGTCGGTGAAGAAGTTCAAGTAGTAATTAGACCAGAGGATTGGGATGTAGTACCACTTGATAAGGCGAAGTTAATCGGTAGAGTTGATGCTTCCGTTTTTAAGGGAGTTCATTTTGAACATTGTGTTATTATACAAGAAAAAGAACTTATCGTACATACATATGAATTTGTTAAAGTTGGTGAACAAATTGGTTTAAATGTTGATCCTTATGAAATTCATTTGATGAAAAAAGAAATGGTTGATGCCGAAGAAGTCCTAGAAGAAATTTTAAATGCTGAGGATGGAATTGTTGAAGATGAAGAAATTTAGTAAATTATCTATTCCATATCTAATTTGGATGATACTACTTGTAATGATTCCAATTGCTATTTTAATTGTGATGGCTTTTCAAAAAACCAATGGTATTAAAATTTTTGAGGGTAAACTTGATTTTAATAATTTTAGGGTTCTTGCTACACCAAAAGTTATTGAATCTTTATGGCTTTCGTTTTTATATTCTTTAGTTGCTACTATTTGTTGTATTATTATTGCTTATCCAATTGCCTATATCATTGCAAGAGCACACTTTCATAATCGCTTTTTGGTCTTATCTTTTTTGGTTCTTCCTATGTGGTCGAATACTTTACTTAGAACAAAAGCAGTTGCTAGTTTATTTATGGAAGGGAATATTATTTCATCTATGTTTGCAAAAATTGGGTTAATTTTGCCTACTTTAGATTTGTATGGCAAACCGCTTGGAGTGATAATTGGAATGGTTTCCATGTATTTACCCTTTATGATTTTGCCAATTTATACAGTACTTGAAAAAATTGATCATTCTTTATATGATGCAAGTGATGATCTTGGAGCTAATACATTTCAAACTTTTTGGAAAGTAACATTTCCTATATCTCTTAAAGGAATTATTACGGGAATTATTCTTGTTTTCTTACCATGTGCTACTGGATTTGGGATTGCGGAAGGTCTTGGCGAATCAGGATTAATTGGTACTTTCATTCAACAACAATTTGGCAATAATTTAACATATGGTGTTGGTGCTTTAATATCACTAGTTATTTTAATTATTATTACTGCTTCTTTATTTATTGTTGGAAAGGTTGATAAAGAAGGAGAGACATTATTATGAATAAGGCTAAAAAAATATGCTCCATTTTATTTAAAGTAATTTTTATAGGACTTGCTGTTATTTTAATATATATGCCAATTGTTGTCATTGCATTGCAGTCATTCAATGGTTCTAAAAATAATGAAATTTTTACAGAATTTTCTTTTAAATGGTATGGTGGGTTAATTTCTCCTGAAACTTTTTTAACAGGAAATGATATTCAAAATGCAAGAGATTTACAAAAAGCTATTCTAAATACTTTGACTATTACCATTTTATCAACTTTAATTTCAACTATTTTAGGTGTGATTTTTGCTCTTGGCATTCACTCTTTATCAAGAAAAAAACGTCAAAGAATGATTCTTCTAAATAATGTGCCAATTATAAATGCCGATATTGTTACGGGAGTAACTTTAATGATTGTTTTTTCTATTATTTTTTCAGAATTAGGTTTTATGAGTTTACTATTATCACATATTTTCTTTTGTATTCCATATGTGGTATTAAGTGTTTTACCAAAATTATCTGAAATTGATAATAATTTATATGATGCCGCTGTTGATCTTGGGTGTAATCCTTTTCAAGCTATTTGCAAAGTAATTTTACCTGCTATTAAATCAGGTATTTTAATGGGAATGCTTTTAGTTTTTACAATGAGTATTGATGATTTTACGATTAGTTTTTTTACAGGGGCAAGAGTTTTCAGTAATGTTTCGATGATTGTTTATTTAAGAAAAGGCAAAGCACTATCCCCTAGTGTTTATGCTTATAATACCATTTTAACATTTGGTATATTATTTGTTTTAGTTGGTTATAATTTATATGTTCACTTTAAGAACAAAAAGAAAAAGTTAAAATAATTAAATAATTGGAGGAAAAGATTATGAAAAAATTATTATTATGTCTTGTAATTGTATTTGTTAGTGTGTTTTCTTTAACAAGTTGCAAGAAAAAACAAAAATTATATTTACTGAATTGGAATGAGTATTTAAATGGTGATTTGGTAACAAAATTTGAAAAGAAATTTAATTGTAGTATCGTTCATTTACCAAGCGAGTCAAATGAAGATATGTATACAGTTATTAGTAATGGTCAATATGCAGTAGATGTTGCCATTCCTTCTGATTATATGATTCAAAAACTTGTTAATGAAAACTTGTTAAATAAACTTGACTTTAGCAAAATGTCTAATTATCAAAGTGAGATGTTTGATGAAAATTTAACAAACTTAAGAAAATCATATTTTAAAGATAACGAGTTATATGCGGTACCATATTTTTGGGGTACAATTGGCATTATGTATAACGATCGTACAGCAGGTCTTGAACAAAAAATTAAAGATAATGGTTGGGCTGTTTTCTTTGATGATACATTAGTAGATAAAAATCAAGTAAAAATAGGTATGTATAATAATCCTCGAGATGCAATTGCGGTAGCAGAATTATATCTTGGATATAGTTTGAATGAAACTGATAGTACAAAGTTAAATCGTGTACAAGATCTTTTAATGAATCAAAACAAAACTTTTGATGTTAAATATGCCTCAGATGATTTAAAAAAATGGGTTGCTGGAGGGAAAAATTTAGATTATGCAATGGTTTATTCAGGAGATTTTTTTGATCAGTTATATATTTTAGAAGAAGATGGTTCCGATCAATATATTAATATGTATGTACCAGACAATACCAATTTATATTTTGATGCTATGGTAATTCCTACTACATCTAAAAATCCTGATTTGGCATATGAATTTATAAACTTTATGCTTGATACTGATAATATTGTTGAAAATGTATCATATGTTGGTTATTGTCCTTGTACGAAAGCCTCAATAGAAGCTTTGAAAAATGATGAATATTATTCACAATTATTAGAAACTTATCCGGCATTTTATCCTGGTAATGCTGTTAATGGAGAAATATATTATGATTTAGGTGATGATATTTATAAAAAATTAACAGATATATATAATGCAGGAAGAAATGCTTAAACTTTTCAATTTTATAAAAAACTAAGTTTATTTTTAATGAACTTAGTTTTTTTATTGATAGTAGAAATTGACAAATAATAATAGAATTTAACTCTTGGCAATTTTGTAAAAATATGTTATAATAATAGTGAAAAGAAGGTGAATGAAAATGAATAAAAAAATATCTTGCTTTTTATTACTTATGTTGGTATTTTTATTTGTACCAGGATGTAATAAAAAACATACACACGATTATGAAGATGCAACTTGTACACAACCTAAAATATGCACTATATGTGGACAAACAGAAGGGGATCCCTTAGGGCATACATATGATAATGATTGTGATGATATATGTAATGTTTGTGGAGAAACTAGAATTGTGCAACATCAATTTATTGATGCAACTTGTGAAGAACCAAAAACTTGTACTGCTTGTGGTAAGCAAGAAGGACAGGCTTTAGGACATTTATGGGTTGATGCAACTTTTGAAGAGGCTAAAACATGTTCTAGATGTGGAAAAATAGAAGGGGATGATGTATTAACTGAGGCTTTAAAAGAGTTTATTCCCCAAGATACTTCTACGAAATTAGACTTGCCAAGTTCTATTTTAGGATATGATGTAACTTGGACCTCGTTAGATAAAGATGTGATGCTAGATGATGGTGTTATTATTGCAAGTGATACCAAAAAAATTGCTCAATTGCAAGCTGAAATCAAAATAGATACACACACATATATAAAGAAGTTCAAAATTGGTGTGAATAGTATTGCTATATCTAAAGGTAAGTATGATGTGGCTTACAATTATTATGTAACTAAATTATCAAATGGGCTTGTAAAGGATGTTACTTTAATTAAAAGAGAGTATAATGGGTGTAGTGTAAGATATTTAAGTCTTGATGAAAATATAATTACATCGGATGGTCAAATTAAGCAAACGACAGTTGATCAAAGTACGATTATGAATATATATGTAATTCAAAATGGTATTGCTGTATTATATCCAACTGAAGTTACAGTATTATCTTTTACAGCTATTCAAAGAATAGAACTTACAAAGGTAATTGTGGATCAAATGATAGAAGATTTTCAAAATGGTGTAATCACAACATTATCCACATTTAATGATGAATATGGAGTAACTATAAATTGGAATTCTAATATTCCTGAATTCTTTGTTTTAGAAGATAAGGTTTTGACACCAATTGCTAAAACAAATGTAATACTCAATTGTACATTAAGATATGATGAAGTTTCAAATTCTATTGAGTATGAATTAGAAAATGTTGGTGGTAATATGACAGAAGAAGAATATATTACTGAACTTGTAAAATACATTAGTAAAATTGAATTAAAAGGTTCTATTAATCATTTGCATAAAGAATACAATGATGAATTATTTTTAGATTATCAAGAAAGAATCAATTCATATGGAGTTTTAAATTTAGCAATGCCTACTAGTCCAGTAGTAAAAAAAGAATATATGGTAGATATTAGTAGAACAGATTTTAAAAATAAATTTTTTGGTTCAGGAACACTTGGAACAAATCTTAAACCAATAGTTGGACAAAATTATTTAAATGAAAAATTTTATGAAGGGTATCAGATGCCAAATAGTAGTAATGTTTTGTGGATTACTGTTCACGAAAGTGCGATGACCTTAGATGGACAAACTGCTGAATTTTTAGCCAAAGTACAATATCGTTATGCTTTTGAGCAAAATGATGCTAGAGCTGCTTCTTGGAATTATCAAGTTGATGCTTATAATATTTATCAAAGTTTTGAAGATAATGTTATTTGTTGGCATGCTGGAGATGGTACTGCAACGCCAGGAAGTGGTAATAATAACGGGATTGGAATTGAAATGTGTGTAAACCAAGATGGAAATTATGAAGGGACACTTGCTAATAATGCCAAACTTGTTGCATCACTTATGTTACAATATAATTTGACTCTTGACAATGTCAAACGTCACTATGACTTTTCTGGTAAGGAATGTCCTAGTTATTTAATTAGAACTGGACGTTGGGAAGAATTTGTTGAAATGGTAAGAAAAGAGTATTTAATTCAAAAATATTTAGCTGGAGCAACCATTGAATATCAACTTTCAACAGATACTTATCAAACAACTGATGAAGTATTGAATAATTTATTTATTGAAGGTGGAAATGGTCTTTGGTACAATAAACCAGTATCAGTTGAAACTGAAGTTGATTTTGTAATTCATGTTACAAAAAATGGTAAAAAATATACAGCATCATCAACGATTATGTTATTACCAGATGAAAACTAAAAGGAATGATTATGGATAAATATTTAAAAATTAGTGATGATGTAAAATATGCTTTAGACAATCATTTGCCTATTGTAGCCTTAGAATCAACAATTATTTCACATGGTATGCCCTATCCTAAAAATTTAGAAACGGCTTTAAATTGTGAACAAATAATAAAAAAAATAGGAGCTGTTCCGGCAACTATTGCCATTATTAAAGGTAAACTTTGTGTGGGTTTAACAGAAGAAGAACTTACTTATTTAGCAAAATCTGGCAGTCATGTGATTAAAACTTCGCGACGTGATATACCTATAATTGTATCAAAAGGGTTAGATGGAGCAACGACAGTGAGTGCTACAATGTATATTGCTAGTCTTGCCAAGATAAAAATTTTTGCTACTGGTGGAATTGGCGGTGTGCATCGTGGTGCGGAAATCACAATGGATATTTCAGCAGATTTAGATGAATTTGCAAAAACAAATGTGGCTGTAGTTTGTGCTGGTGCGAAAGCTATTTTAGATTTAGGAAAGACATTGGAATATTTAGAAACGAAAGGAGTTCCTGTTATTGGTTATCAGACTAAAATTCTTCCAGCTTTTTATACGAGAAATAGTGAATATAGAGTGGATTATCAAATGGATACACCCGATGAAATTGCTAAAATGTTAAAAGTTAAATGGGATTTAGGTTTAAATGGTGGTGTTTTAATTACCAATCCAATACCTTATGATGCTTCTTTAGATGAGAATTTAATGAATGAGGCTATAAATAAAGCCTTAGATGAAGCAAAGGAAAAACAAATCAAAGGAAAAGATATCACACCATACTTACTTGCTAGTATTAAAAATATTACAAAAGGAAAAAGCTTGGAATCTAATATTCAGTTGGTATACAATAATTGTTTACTTGCTGCCAAAATTGCTAAAGCTTATCAAACTAACGATGAAGTTTAAAACTTTTTTGGCTATGTATAAAAATATTATTATTTTAGTATGGTGGTTAGCAATTTTAGTTATTTTTAAAGTTTGGAATAATTTTAATTTTTCTAATGGTAATTCTATTCTATTTATTATTTTAATTGTTGTTTTCCCACTTGCTTTATATATATTTGGCGTTATATATAAGAAAAAACTTTTAAAACAAAAAAATTTAAGAAAAAAACCTTTTTTTGAAATTATTCAAGATGATTATAAAACAAAGAAATTGCAAAAAGAGTTTTTAGAACAGATTGAATTTTTAAAATTCAATTTAAATAGTAAAGATGATCAACTTCTCTTGTCTAATAATAAAATTGAAATTAGTTTTGAAAAAAATTATACCAAAATTAGTCTAGTAAATACTAGAATTACGTATTATTTTTATTATAGCAATCATATTTATCATTTTACAAAATTTGATAAACGTATGATACAATATCATTCCACTGTCTATTTGTATCAGCAAATGTTAGTATTATTAAAAAAACTTACCTGTAATCAACTTACTTATATGGAAAACAAAAAGAATTGCAAATTAATAAATAGTATTACAAACGAAATTCTTTATGATAATAATAAGAAGATGGATAAAAAACAAAAATACACTCATATTGTTACTATGCATTTAAGTGAGATATAAGATTAAACTTTCTAACTAGTTGGGTTAGGAAGTTTAATTTTTATTTTATTGTATAGAACAGATGTATTTCAAGTATAATAAAAAAGTATTATACTTGAAATAAAATATATAGTATAGTACAATTTATATACCCCCCATATGGGGTGGGTATAGGAGGATAATATGATACGCAAAAAATTTAGCGTTAGTGGAATGACATGCTCAAGTTGTAGTGCTCATGTAGAGCATGATGTGTCTTTAGTCGAAGGGGTAAACCATGTTGAGGTCAGTCTGATGACTAATTCAATGATTGTTGAGTATGATGAAGAGAGGGTAGATGAGGATAAAATAATCAAAGCAGTAGAAAATGGAGGTTATTCGGCAAGTATATATGTTAAAGATCGCAAATTAAATAACGATAACAAAAAAGAAGAAAAAAATAAATTAAAAAAATTGATAGCATCAATTATTTTAATGTTGATTTTAATGTATTTTTCAATGGGACCGATGATAGGGTTACCATTGCCCCTAATATTTGAAAATCATCAATATGCTTACTTAAACGGACTCATTCAGTTTATTTTTTTAATTCCTATTATTATTTTAAATAAACATTATTTTATAAATGGTTTGAAACGTTTATTTAAATTTTCACCTAATATGGATTCATTAATAGCTTTGGGGTCTGGTGCAAGTTTAGTTTATGGAATTTTTGCTTTAATTATGATTATAATTGGTATTCAAACACAAAATATGGCATTAATTGAAAGATACCATATGGAATTATATTTTGAATCTGCAGGAATGATTTTAACTTTAGTTTCACTGGGAAAATATTTTGAAAATCGTTCAAAACGAAAAACGACACAAGCAATCACGAAACTTCTTGATTTAACCCCTAAAATGGCACTATTATTAAAAGATAATATTGAAGTCGAGATAAATGTAGATGATATTAAGGTAGGAGATGTTCTCATTGTAAAACCAGGAACAAGTATTCCTATTGATGGAAAAGTAATAGATGGTATGAGCAGTGTCGATGAATCTACTTTAACAGGTGAATCAATGCCAGTTTTAAAAAAGATAGGTAGTTTAGTTAAAAGTGGAACGACAAATATCAATGGGATACTAAAAATTGAAGCAACTTGTGAAAGTAATGATACAACACTACAAAAAATTATTGATTTAGTAGATGTCGCTAGTAATTCTAAAGCGCCTATTGCAAGACTTGCGGACAAAATTAGTTTATATTTTGTTCCTGCTGTTATCGGAATTGCTATTGTAACTTTTATTGTTTGGATTTTAATAAGCCATGATTTTGAATTTAGTCTTGCAAGAGCTATTTCTATTTTAGTTATTTCATGTCCTTGTGCACTTGGTCTTGCAACACCTGTAGCTATTATGGTAGGAACGTATAAAGCCGTTAATTATGGTATTTTAATAAAATCAGGTGAAAGTCTTGAAACTTTACATAAAGTCAATACCATTATTCTAGATAAGACGGGAACTATTACTTATGGTAAACCGCATGTCACCGATATCATCACATATCATATAGATGAAGAAGAACTATTAAAAATAGCTTATTCATTAGAAAAAAATTCTGAACATCCTTTAAGTTATAGTATTAATCAACTTGCAATTTCAAAAGAGATTACTTCATATGAAGTAAAACATTTTGAGAATATTTTGGGTAAAGGGATCAAAGGAGTAATCCATGATCAAGAATATTTTATTGGGAATACTTCTTTAATCAATCAAGAATACGATTTAAAACGATATCAAGAATTATCAAATAAAGGGAAAACAGTTATTTTTGTTTTTACCAATCGTGAAGTTCTTGGAATGATTGCTTTAAAAGATGAGGTAAAACCATCAACCATTGATGCTATTGAAATGTTTAAAAAATTAGAAGTTGAAACGATTATGCTTACTGGCGATAATGAAGATACTGCCAAAGTAATTGCTGAAGAATGCGGTATTACAAAAGTAATTGCAAAAGTATTGCCAGAACAAAAGGCTAAAGTAGTAGAAGAAGTTAAAGCATCTGGCAAAATCGTTGCAATGGTTGGAGATGGAATTAATGACTCGGTTGCTTTAACCATGGCTAATGTCGGAATTGCAATGGGTAGTGGTACAGATGTTGCTATTGAATCAGCTGAAGTTGTTTTGATGAAAGATGATTTATCAGAAGTTGCTACAGCAATTCAACTCAGCAAAAAAGTTATCGCTAATATCAAAATAAATTTATTTTGGGCGTTTTTCTATAATATTTTATTTATTCCAATTGCTGCAGGAGTGTTATATGCACCATTTCATATTACACTCAGTCCAATGATATGTGCGTTAGCAATGAGTTTAAGTTCAATATGTGTAGTTCTCAATGCTTTAAGAATTAATAATTTTAAAAAGGAGAAAAAATAATATGAAAAAGATTATACAAATTAATGGGATGAAATGTGAACATTGTACATCAAGAGTTGAAGAGGCCTTAAAAAAGATTGCAAATGTAAAAAGTGTAAAAGTAAATCTTGCAAAAAAGGAAGCCATCATTCATGGTGATGTGGAGGATAGTGTTTTAGAAGAAGCAGTTAGAAAAGCAGGATACGAAGTAGTTTCAATTTATGTGAAAAAGGGATTATTTTAATGAGAGCAGATAAAAAACAAATTACAAGATTGCTTAATACGGCAAAAGGTCAAATTATAGGAATTATCAAAATGATTGATGATGATAAATATTGTATTGATATATCTAACCAATTGTTAGCGGTTGAAGCAATTATTAAGAAAGCCAATCAAGAGGTGATTAGAGCACACCTTGAAGGATGTGTAAAAGAAGCAATTGCTAATGGTGAAGATTCACATCAAAAAATTGATGAGATTATGCAAACAATAACGAAAATGTCTAAATAAAAAAGGAGAAAAAAGATAAAAGAAATTTTGTTTAAAATTTAAATAGACGGTTGTATTGATGAACTATTGATATAAAAAACCATGACATTAGTCATGGTAATTGTTAATAAGGTTTAAAATGTATTTATTCAATGCATAAAGCGTAAAAACTGAATTCAGGAAGGAGCAATTCTTTTTCTAAAATCATTTCATCATTGCAATTATAACAAAAAACAGTTTTTTCTTGTAATTCTGGTGGTAAAGTCATATTTATTTCACGAGTATTATGATTAATAATAAAATAAAAATTATCTATTTTAGTAATTAAATTATGTTTTCCAACTTCTAAAAATTCTAAATCTATATGTTTTATATCTTTAGTCAAATCATTTATATATAATAAATAAGGGTTAGAATCATATTGTATATCTTTAAATAGTTCATATTTACAAAACCAAAGAATTAATAAAGCATTCATTTTTTCATCCATTTTAGTTGTTTCTTTGTAGTTTATAATAAAATTTTGAAACTCACCTTTATTTGTAATTTCTAAATGTTCCAATTTTAGTAAATAATCAATTAAATCAATTTTTAAATTTACAAAATCTTCTATTAATTTTTCAATGTTCATGCCTTTATCTCCTTTATATGGTTTTATTTTATAATATAATTATAAAAAAAGCAAGAATAAGATATAAAACATTATGCTTTAAAAAAATAATAAAATGTAGTATAATGACAAAAGTGAAACAAGAAAGGAAGATGGCAGTGGATTTAAAATGTAAAGATGGATGGTTAGAAGTAATATGCGGTTGTATGTTTGCAGGAAAAACTGAAGAGTTAATTCGAAGAATCAATCGTATTAAGTATGCTAAAAAAGATATTGTTGTTTTTAAACCTGTTATTGATAATCGATATGATAAAAAACAAGTAGTTTCTCATTCTAATCAAAGGGTTGATTCAATTCCTATTCAAAATTCTCAAGAAGTTTTTGCTTATTTAGATAAGCTTCCTTATGCGGTGGCTTTTGATGAAGCTCAATTTTTTGATGACGGATTAGTGGATGTTACAGACCGACTTGCTAATTCTGGAGTTAGAGTAATTGTAGCAGGGCTAGATCAAGACTTTAGAGGTGAACCCTTTGGCATTATGCCTATTTTAATGTCTAAAGCTGAATATGTTACAAAACTTCAAGGAATATGTATGGTTTGTGGTGCTCCTGCAACTAGAACACAAAGAATTATTAATGGTCGTCCTGCAGCTTATAATGATCCAACTATTTTAGTTAGCGCAAAAGAAAAATATGAATCTAGATGCAGACATTGCCATCAAGTTTTTAATCAAACACATGATGAATAATAATGATGATTTTTATTATATGAATGAGGCTTTAAAAGAGGCTTATAAAGCATATAGAGCCGATGAAGTTCCTGTTGGCTGTGTAATTGTTCATAATGGAAAAATAATTGCAAGAGCTTATAATAAAAGGCAAAAAAAACATGATGTTTTTGGACATGCAGAAATAGTAGCCATTAAAAAGGCCACTAAAAGATTACATTCTTGGATTTTAGATGAAGCCACTATGTATGTAACTTTAGAACCATGTTTAATGTGTGCAGGTTCTATTTTGCAATCAAGGATAAAAAAACTTGTTTATGCGACTTGTGAACAAAAATTTGGTGTTATTGAAAGTAAGATGCAAATTTTTAATAATCAATCAATATTTAATCATTCAGTTGAGGTTGTTAGTGGCATTTTTAAATTAGAAGCTAGCGAACTTTTAAAAGAATATTTTAAACAAAAAAGAAAATCTAAAATCAAGAAGAAGAAGTAAAATCAATGGATAAAACATTGACAAAAATAAAAAAATGGTGTATAATAAAAATGTAAATAGGTAATAGATTTACGATAGGGGAAAATCTCAACTTAGATACCTTCATCCAAGGTTCCATGGTGAACCAGGTCAGGTCTTGATCGAAGCAGCCTTAAGCTTATGTAACTTGTGGATGGGGGGATCTAAGTTGAGATTTTTTAAAAGAAGGAGGATTAATAAAGTGAAAAAACTATATGTTTTAATTTCAATTTTTATGTGTAGTTTATTTCTTTTTACTGGTTGTCAAAAAACTTATACAATTACTTTTGATGCAAATGGTGGAATCTGTGAGGTAGATACAATTGATTGTAAAAAGAAAGATACGATTTACGTTCCAAGTGAGCCAACAAGAGAAGGATATACTTTCTTATATTGGGAAAAAGATGGTAGCCAATTTGATTTCAATGAAGCTATAACTTCTTCTTTTACTCTTGTTGCAAAATGGGAAATTCAAAAATATGATGTTATTTTTGATACCGATGGTGGAACATATATAGAAGACCAAAAAGTGGAATATGGTAAAACCATACAAGTCGATAATCCTACGAAAGAAGGATATGAATTTGTTGGTTGGTCTTTAAATGGTGAAATTTATGATGTTTCTACGCCTATTAAAAATAATTTGATTTTGTTAGCAATTTGGACTGATGTAAAATATACGGTAACTTTTGATGTAGCAGGTGGTGATGAACTTGAACCTATAAAAATTAAAAATGGTGAAAGTTTGGGAAAAATTATTCCCACTAAAGAACATAATAGTTTTGTATGTTGGTTACTAAATGGTGAAGTATATGATCCGACAACTCCAATTACTTCTAATATTACATTAGTTGCCTCTTGGAAAGAAGATTATAAAGTAACGATCCATTATAATAATAATGATCCAGATTTAGTTTTGTATGCAAAAGAAGGACAAAGTATCAATGATTTAGGTGGAATAGATTCTCCTATAAAAGAAGGGTATAAATTTATAAATTTTTATTATGATGAAGAATTCACTAAAGCAATGTTAATTTTTTCTAAAATCAACAATGATATTGATTTGTACGCTAAATTTAGCAAGATTTATTATATTACTTATCATTTGAATGGTGGTACAACAAAAGAAGAATTGTTGACAAGTTATGTTGTTGAGGATGTTGAAAACCGAAATATTGATTTAGTTTTGCCAGAAAAAAAAGGATATTTTTTTAGAGGATGGCATGAAAAAGAAGATTGTAGCGATAGTAATTTTTATATGATAACGAAAAAAGAAGCAAGAGATATTACCCTTTTTGCTAAATGGGATGAGGCAACTCTTCAAAATGCATATTTAGGTATTCTAGGTGATAGTATTTCAACTTATAAAGGATATATTCCTAATGGTTTTGTTCATTTTCCATATTATGCAAGTTCTGATGATGGAGGGATGATCACTTTAGAACAAACTTGGTGGCGAATTACACAACAAACTTTAGGTTGTAGATTAGGAATTAATAATTCATATAGCGGAACTTGTGTAATGAACGAGTATGGATATACTACTTCAGCAGAAAATATATCGAGACTTCAACACTCAACTCGTTTTGACAATCTTCCTCCCGATATTATGATAATTTATATGGGAAATAATGATGCGTTAGTTCAAAATTTAAATACAGCTAATTTTGAAAAAAGTTATCGAAATATGTTGAATAATCTTTATACATTATATCCAAATATTCAATTATTTTTAGGTACATTATCATGTGAAAAATACTTTGTTGGCAAAGATTATTATGAAGAACATGTATTAGTAACAGCTGAAGTGAATCGAATCATTCAATCTTTAGCTAGTGAGTATAATTTACCAATAATTGATTTTGCGACTGCTTATAGTGATAGTTCATATTTATTTGATACGATTCATCCTAATGTGTTGGGTATGAAAGCTTTGGCTAATGTAGCAATTGATGCGATTTCCAAATTTTATAATCCAACAACAATTTAAAATATCAGTTCATTTGTTCCTCATTTTAAACCATTTTTAAGGTTTAAAATGAGGATTTTTTATGTTTTAAAACGGAAAATATGAGATTCTTTCGTATTTATATTAACGAAAGGAGATAAAAAGAAGTATGAAAAAAATAATGATATTATTCATTTTAGTTTTTAATTTGTTATTCACTAGCAACTTTTTTATAAAAATTCAAGCCTCAACTTTGAGCGATATTAGTAAACCATTAATTGTACTACAAGGTCAAGACTATAATCAATATCTAGACTATCCAGGATATTCTATAGTAGAAAGTAATGTTAATTTTAACAAATGTGGTATTTATCTAGTTAAATATGAAAATGATTTTAATAAAAAAGTTATTGAAAAAAGAGTATATGTCAAATCTTATGAAGAATTATTAAAAGAAAAAAATTTTAATGAACAATATAAACAAATTTTAGAAGATGAAAATCTATCTAGTGTTCAAATGGTTAAAAAAGATAAGGATTCTTATTATATTAGTTTACTAGAAAAAACAGATAATGAACTTTACAATATAAAATTAGTTAAAATTACGAATGAGTGGATTGTGTATGATAAGACAGTATTTTCTAAAGTTAGAGGAAAAATTGTTGATTTTGTAATCAATAATGATGAAGTTACTTTACTAGTTGAACAAGAAAGAGAAGGGTATTGCCAAGAGGTGTATCTTATTATGTTGAATAAAATTGGCGATATAGTAAATATAAAAAGGTATATTGGTGATGGTGTTGATAAAGCAAAAAAATTACTAGAAGATGACATCAATTATTATCTTATTGTTGAAACGAATTCTAGTAATAGTTTAGACTATAATTTTGAACATTCTTATCAAAGTATTGCCATTTTTGTATATAATAAAAAACAAAAAATAAATACTAGTTTTCAATATATTACTGGAAAGAATAATATGGAGGTTATCGATGCATCTATAGTTGATAATCAGATATGTATAATGACCAAGATGTATGATGCATCAATTCGACTTAAAGTATTTGATTTGTATTTTTTTTCTTGTGAAACATTAGAACAAACCAATCAAACGAATTTCACAATATCTTTAACGGAAACACCTCTTAAAATAAGCGTTGATCCTTGTGGAGAGATATATATTGTTAGTAGTGATTTTGAAAACAATGCATATGTGAATAAATTATATAAATTAAAAGATAATTTACAACAAGATTTAATGTATTCCTATCAATATCCCAAAGAAGCAGTGGCTCATTTAGTTGATTTTTTGGTAGTTGATAGTGATCAAATCATAATGCTTTATAATTTAGTGCATCAGCAACAAAATAATTTATATGGATATGTATATCAGATTATTGATCATAATCAGATAGTGGCTCAAATTGAAGATTTTAATACAGAAAGGTATGTAAATGGATTTATACAATCCAATGAATTGTTGTTTATAGATGATAATGGTATTTATGTTAATACGATTAACAATGCAATATTTAAAGAGTTAAATCAAGAAGTAATGATAACTTCTTGTAAAGACTTTGTTTCCCCTATTTTATTTGTGAATGGACAAAAAATAAATATAGACGAAAATAAATCATTTGTAGAATATGACATCAATGTTTTTGGAACATATTTGGCATATTATTATTTTACGACACCAGATGTGGATGTTATTGTCTTTGGGGATGTTGTTGTACTACCTAGAATCAATGTTAATCAAAATGAAATATATGATAATCATTTTGATTTAGTATTTAATGGTGATGCTTTTTTAAATAATTATAAAATTATGTCGGGATATACAATTACAACACCTGGTAAATATAATTTGATTGTAGAGGGAAAAGATAAGAAAACCGTTGAGGTTGATTTTTATGTTCAGGAAATAACTACACAAGAAACAATTAAAAATAAAGATGAATTGCAAATTACAACTACAGATACAAAAAATAGTAGTGAAGATTGCATAAGAATAAATAATCATCTTCAAAACAATTATTTTTATCAAAAAGAAAGAGGAAAAGAGATTTGGACTCTACTTATACCAGTTTGTGCTTTTATTTTACTAATCATAACTATTGTTCGAAAAAGGAGTTAAAATGAAGAAAATAGGTTTTATAAGTTTTATATTATTGTGTTGTTATTTTACTTTTATAACGCCCGCTCAGGCAGATAAAACAAGTCAGGAAGTAGAGTTTTATGAAGAAGTTGAAAGAGAAGTTATGTTAGAAAATATTGATAATGTGGATATTTTAGATAGTGATATTTATACTACAAATGGTGAGTTTTATTACTTAAGATATAATATAAAGAAAAAAGGAAAACTTATTTCTTATTGTGAAAGAGAAGATGATTTATATCTTTTATATTTTGATAACAATTATTATTTAGAACAATTAGATTTAAAAAATGGTGATGTTAAAGTAATTAAGTTTGATAATAAAATTGCCGATATGAAAATAAAGGATGACTATATATATCTAGTTGGTTCTTTAAATGATGATGCTATTATCTATAGGTATAATATGGATTTGACTTTATATAATATGTATACTTTTGGTGGAGAACAATACGAAGAATTTTGTAAAGTTTATTTCATTGATGATGCTATATATTTATTTGGATTAAAAAATGGAATTAGTCATCATAGTCCATTTTTAAATGTTGGAAATAGTTTGGATATAAAATCATTTATTATAAAAATAGATAAGGATTATACAATCAAAAATAGTTTTTATATCAATGAGCACACAGAATTAGAGAAATTTAAAAATATAATTATTGAGAATCAAGAAATTTATTTTATCATTGAAAGCAATCATTGCAATTATTATCATTATACTCTTGATAAAAATTTACAAATTAAGGAGCGTTTTTCAATTTCAGTTAATCAAGACATATCTCATATTTTTCTTGTTAATAGTTATAACATAAAAAATGAAAAGATATATGTATATATAGCGAACCATAGTTTATATTATGGTGTTTTTACTAATCAATTTGTGCATACGTTTAAAATCAGTGATGAAGTTGATAATTTAAATTATAGTTTTATTCGTAACGGCATATTAGAATTATTTTGTACAGAAAAGCAAAAAGTAATTCAATACAAGGTTTCCATGTATTATATAAGTTATATAAATGAGAAAATAGTTTATTACAAAGATAGTACATATTTAGATACCAATCATTTTTTCGCATCTTCATATTTTGAGCCACTAGTTTTTAATTATGATTATGAAAAAAATTCTCAAATAACTTTAAATAAATCAGGTATGTTTGAAGCTTTTTATTATGCCAAAAAAGCAGATGGCAGTTATCTTAGAATTGTTACACCATATCTTATTCAACCATACCTAAATATTATAAATGAAGGAATGTATCAAAAAGGATATCAATTAGAATTTAGTGACAATTTATATTTAAATGATAAAAAAGTTTATAATGGCGAAATATTAAATCTCATAGGGGAAAATAAAATTACGCATGAGGTGAATCATATGAAGAAGGATTATATTATTTATGTTGAAGAGAAGTATTATAAACAAATGGATTTAAACTGGATAAAATCGCATATTGTCCAAAATCTTGATGATAGATATGTATATAACATTTTATTATCATATGATAAAGAAGTAAAGCAAGTAATTGTAAATGATGAGATTTGGCCATTTAATAAGGTTGGTAAAATGATAATGTTAGAGTTTTATTCTCACAAAGTGGGTATTGAAAAGTATAATATTGATTATATTGAATTTATGGATGGAAGTATATACACAATTCAAGAACAAGTATGTATTAAAACAAAGAAAAGTTTACCAATTATTGATATTTATTATCAAGAAGATTTTATACAATATAATATTGCCGATGATGATCAAAGTATAAATGATATCCTTATTAAATATTATTTAAATGATAAAACAGTTATTGTGGATAGACTTCATTTGGAAAATTCTAAAATTAAGATAGATAGTAATGTTACAAAAATTGAAGTTGTCTTGCAATGTGAAAATGGTACAACCGATTTATATGAACAAATATTATTTGAAATAGAGGCCGCTACAACAAGTAAAGAAAAATCATTTTTTAATATAGATATTCAATATAGTGATAATAAAATAAATGAAATTTTAATAAAGGATTTTAATGTAAAAAATATTGACTTATTATCTGCTAAAATACAAGATGTTATTTTTACAGATGCTTTAGTTGATAATCGCAATAAAGTGGTAATTTATATATCATTTATTTTAACTAGTATAATTGTTATTGTTTCAACTATTATTCTTGTGATTAAGAAAAAATCCTAATTTGAATACTCAAAAATAAAAGTTTACTGAAATATTTTTTTATTAAGTAAACTTTTATTTCTTTTGTAAAAAAAAAGATTGTATGATATACTATATATGTATATAAAGGAGGTTTTTGAAATGTTCAATCAATTGTATATTCAAACCGAATATTCTATTTTGCAAAGTTCATGTAAATTAGAACCTCTTTTTGAACGTTTGGTAAAAGATAAAGTAGAGTCTTGTGCTATTGTTGATGAAGGAACGATGTATGGAACTATTAAATTTTATCAAGCATGTTTAAGAAACAAAATTAAACCGATTATTGGTTTAAAAGTAGATTATTTATATGATGATATGAATAGTAGCCTTTTGTTATATGCTATAAACGATTTTGGTTATAAAAATTTAATGAAAATATCTAGCAGAAGTAGATTAAATAATGGAATAGTAGATTTTGAATATTTGACAAAAGCTTCATTAGGACTAATTGCAATTATTCCTTTTGATGAATCAATTTTATCTCGATATCATCAACATCATGATGATAAAGCGATATTTCAAATCATTGATATTTTAAAACATACATATGATATTTTATATATAGGGCTTCCGATTCCTCAAGCATTAATTGGATTCAATTTTAATGAGGTCTATCATTTTTATAAAAATAAAGGTTATAAATTAGTTGCATTGCCCAAAGTTAGTTATCTAAATAGCGATGAGATGGATGCTTATATAACCCTTAAGTCAATTAAGATGAATGCGCATCTATATAAACCGTTAGAAGCAGAAAAATACCATTATTTATTAGAACAAGAAGAAGTAGAGTTTCTTTTTAGAGAGTACCAAGATTTAATTGATGCTACTATTGAAATAGCATCTTTGTGCCATGTAGAAATAGAATTTGGTAAGTATCAATTACCCTTATATCAAGCAGATTTAGATACTAGTGTATATTTGAAAGAACTATGTTTGGTTGGATTAAAGAAAAGAATACAAAATTTTAATTATTCCTATAATTATCAAATATATTTAAAAAGGCTGAATGACGAATTAAATACAATCAATCAAATGGGCTTTAATGATTATTTTCTGATTGTGTATGATTATGTTAAATTTGCTAAAAAAAAGGGAATATTTGTGGGACCGGGGAGAGGTTCTGCTCCTGCATCGCTTGTTAGTTATGTTTTAGGGATTACTGAAGTTGATCCTATTTATTATAATTTACTCTTTGAAAGATTTTTAAATCCTGAAAGAATTTCTATGCCTGATATTGATATTGATTTTCCTGATGATAGACGAGATGAAGTAATTAAATATGTTGGACAAAGATATGGAAAGGAAAAAGTAGCTCATATTGTTACATTTGGTACTTTTAAAGTTAAACTTGCAATTAATGATTGTGCACGAGTTTATCAATTACCCGATCAACATTTAAAGCAAATCAATAAATGTCTTCAATCTTCTTTGTCATTAAAAGGAACGAATTTATCATTAAAAGAAGCTATTGAAAATAATATTGAATTGCAACAATTAATGGAGGATTATGATGACATCAAGAAGGTAGTAGAAATTGCGGCAGTTATTCAAGGAATCCCAAGAAATATATCAACGCATGCGGCAGGTATTGTAATTACCAAATATGATTTAATCAATTATACGCCTCTTGATGAAGGATTAGATGATATATATCAAACACAATATGAATCTAGTGATTTAGAAATTTTAGGTCTTTTGAAAATGGATTTTTTAGGACTTAAAAATTTAACCAATATTGCGAAAACAATTGAATTAATTAAGAAAGATAATCCTAGTTTTGTACTTCCCAAAAGAGAAGATGATGAAAAAACATATAAGATGTTAGCAGATGGAGATGTAAGTGGTGTTTTTCAATTAGAGTCGGCAGGGATGAGAAAATTGATTATGAATTTAAAAACATCTAATCTTGAGGATATTATACAAGCACTTGCTTTGTATCGACCTGGACCAATGGATATGATTCCATTATTTATTAAAAGAAAATTTAATTTAGAAAAAATAGAGTATCCACATAAAGATTTAGAACCAATTTTAAAAGAAACATATGGTACTATTGTTTATCAAGATCAAATTATGTTGATAGCCTGTAAATTTGCAGGATATACATTAGGTCGAGCTGATATTTTAAGAAGAGCAGTTTCTAAGAAAAAAAAGGAAGTTTTAGAACAAGAACGAGAGGTTTTTATAAATTCATCGATTAAGCAAGGATATTCCTATGATGATGCCAATTTAATATATGATTATATTGTTAAGTTTGCAGATTATGGTTTTAATAAAGCGCATAGTGTTGCTTATGCCAAGGTTGCTTATTTAACTGCTTATTTAAAATGTCATTACTTTAGTTATTATTTTTCTACTTTAATGACTTCTTTTATGGGAAGTACTAGTGATATTTTAGACTATACTAAACAACTACTTTCAAGACATATTAAAGTGAATGCTCCTTCTATTAATAAGAGTATTGATATTTTTAATGTAATTGATGGTGAAATATATTTTCCTATTAGTATGATTCGTGGACTTGGTAATGTTAAAACTAATGATATTTTAGAAGAAAGAAAAAAAGGTATTTTTAATAATTTTGAGGATTTTATTATTAGATGTAAAAATATAATAGCGACATCATTAATAGAAAATATAATTTATAGTGGTGCTTTAGATGAATTTGGATTGACTAAAAAAGCTATGATTGATCAGTATCAAAATATCATTGAACAAAGTACGTATACCTTTGTTAAAAATGTTTTGCAAATAGATTATTCAGAAGATGAATATAGTTATGGTACTTTGCAAGAAAAAGAATTAGAAGTTTTAGGAATGAATATAAAATATGATTTTTTTAAACAATGTGTAGCACTTTATGATAAATATAAGATGATGAAAATAAGTGATTTAGATTTAAATCAAAATATTAGAACAATGGGAATGATCAAAAATGTTAAAGAAATTTTAACAAAACAAAAAGAAAAAATGGCTTTTATTGAACTTGCTGATGATACATCTAGTATAGAGGTTGTTTTTTTTCCTAAAATTTATTTTTCCTCATTACCTCTTCATAAAGGTATGATTATAATGGTATCTGGGAATGTTCAAAAAAGAACAACAATGCAAATAATTGTAAATGATGTTAAAAAATTATAGAAGGAGAATATATGAGAGTACTTTGTTTTGATATTGGTGGCACTAATGTAAAATATGGTGTCATCGATAATGAAAAATTTTTAGAAAAAGGGTTATTTGATACAAATGCAGATCTTGGAAAAGAACATTTAACGAATATTTTAGTTGATATGGCTCGAAAGATGAAGGATACATATCAAATAGATGGAATTGGCATATCTTGTGCTGGTAGTGTGAATTTTGAAAAAGCATATATTGAAATTGCACCAGATGCTTTACCTAGTTTTTCAGATTGGGATTTTAGAAAAATATTTAAAGAAAGAGTAGGACTAGATTGTATTGCGGATAACGATGTGAATAGTTTTGCCAAAGCGGAATGTGTAAATGGTGCTGCAAAAGATTTTGATCACTTTATTGTTCTTACAGTAGGTACTGGTATTGGTGGGGCCATTGTTATGAATGATGAAATTTGGCGTGGGAAAAATTACAATGCAGGTGAAGTTGGTAGGGTTTTAATTGGTAATGCTAAATGGGAAAGCGTTGCTTCCACTCAAGCTTTAATTAAAGAGGCAAGAAGAGCAGGTCTGGATGTTCATAATGGAATAGAGTTATTTCAACTATATGATAATCAAGATGAAATTGCAATTGCGGTAGTCAATCGATTTTATGATTTGCTTGGTATTGGAATGGCCAATTTAGTATATGTATATAATCCAGAGGCAATTATTATCGGTGGGGGAATTTCTAAAAGAGAATCATTTGCTTCTTCAGTTGAAAAATATATGAATTCTCATTTGTCATATGGTTTTAGAAATACCGCAAAAGTTTTAAGTGCGAGTTATCGAAACGATGGTGGTATGCTTGGAGCATATTATAATTTTATTGAATATAAAAAGGAGAAAAAATAATGGATCAAAAAACTTTGGAAAAAGTTAAAAAATGGGAAAACTTTAAAGAATTAGATCCTTCTTTAAAAGAAGAATTAGAAAAAATAAAAGATAATGAAGAAGCTCTTATGAACGCATTTTATAATGATATTGCTTTTGGAACCGGAGGTCTTCGCGGGATCTTGGGAGTAGGAACTGATAGAATGAATATATATGTTGTCAGAAAATCAACTCTAGGGTTTTTAAATTATATGATAAAAAAATATCCCAACATTAAAGAAATGGGAGTTGCAATTTCATATGATTGTCGTAAAAATTCTTATTTGTTTGCTAAACATGCGGCTGAGATTATTGCAAGTTGTGGCGTGAAAGCATATTTATATACATCGATTCGTTCAACTCCACAATTGAGTTTTACAGTTAGATATTTAAAATGTGCGGGAGGAATTATGATTACTGCTAGTCATAATCCACCAATTTATAATGGGTATAAAATTTATGATCATAATGGTTGTCAATTAGTACCAGAACTTGCTGATAAGGTAATTGATGAAATTAGCAAAATTGATGATATGTTTCATATTCAATCAGAAGAATTTGATAGTTTAGTTGCAAAAGGTTTAATTAAGATGATTGATGAAGAAGTTGATAATGCATATGTTGCAAGAGTAAAAAAAATAAAAATAAATGATGTGAAAAAAGATAATATTAAGATAGTATATACTCCTCTTCATGGCACAGGTGCTACGCATATGGTTGAACTTCTTTCCTCTTGTGGATATCATGTATATCCAGTAGAAGAACAAATGATACCAGATGGTAATTTTTCGACGTTAAAGTCACCAAATCCAGAAGAAGCAAGTGCTTTTGAATATGCTATTCAATTAGGAGAAAGAGTGAATGCTGATATTTTGATTGCAACAGATCCTGATGCTGATAGAATGGGGATTGCCGCAAAAGATGATAATGGTAGATATATATTACTTACAGGAAATCAAACGGGTGCTATTTTATTAGATTATCTTGGTAAATATAAAAAACATCAAAAAAAGGCAATTGTTTTTAATACAATTGTTACTTCTAATTTTGCTAAAGCAATTTGTGAAAAATATGGTTTAGAACTTGTACAAACATTAACTGGGTTTAAATATATTGGAGAGCAAGCAGCTAAAATTGAAAATACAGATAAAGAGTTTTTCTTTGGTTATGAAGAATCCTATGGATATGTTATTGAAGATTTTGTTAGAGATAAAGATTCTTTTCAAGCGTCGTTATTATTATCTGAAGTAGCATCATTTTATAAATCTCAAAATAAAACATTGATTCATGTTTTAAACGATTTATATGAGGAATATGGTTATTATTTAGAAGGGGTGCATAATATCGCTCTTGCTGGAATTGAAGGAAGTAAAAGAATTGAAAAAATTATGAGAACTTTTCAAAAAATGAAACTAACTGAGATTGCTGGTGCTCATATCAAAGTATTTGAAGACTATGATAGATTAGAAAGGATTGAAGAGGGTAAAATATCTTCTCTTACCCTTCCTCAATCATTTGTTTTAAAATATATATTTGATGATGGTGGATGGTTTGTTTTAAGACCATCAGGAACAGAACCTAAACTAAAAATCTATATTGCTATTAAAGCCTCATCATATAGGAAAGCCCAAGAATTTATTGAGCAACTTAAAAAAGCGATTCTTGAAATTATTGAAAATATCAAATAGGGGGTGAAAAAATGAAAGTTAGTTTGAATTATAAGAATGTTTTGAATTTTGTATCAGAAGAAGAAATTAAAAATAATGAAAAAACAGTTTTAGATGCTAAAAATATCTTACTGAATAAAAAAGGTGAAGGTGCTGATTTTTTAGGATGGATAGAGTACGCCAATAACTACGATAAAGAAGAGTATACAAAAATTAAAATTGCAGCCGAGAAAATCAGAAAAAATAGTGATGTTTTAATCGTAATTGGTATTGGTGGTTCTTATCTTGGTGCTAAAGCTATTATTGAAAGTTTACAACCATATTTTCGAAAAGATAAAGATTTAGAAGTTATTTTTGTAGGTAATAATTTGTCATCATCTTATATGGCAGAACTATTAGAGTATGTTCGCAATAAAGATTTTTCTATTAATGTTATATCTAAATCAGGAACCACTACTGAACCAGCAATTGCATTTAGATTGTTTAGACAATTGTTAATTGAGAAGTATGGCAGTAATGCTCATGAACGAATTTATGCAACTACCGATAAAGAAAAAGGAGCGTTACGAATGCTTGCTACTAATGAAGGTTATGAAACTTTTGTTGTACCAGATGATATTGGTGGTAGATATTCATGGTTTACTGCAGTAGGACTTTTACCAGTTTGTGCTAGTGGCATTAATATAGATAACTTAATGAAAGGTGCAAGTGATGCCTATTATGATTGTAAAAATACAAAATATTTAGATAATAGTAGTTTACTATATGCAAGTATTAGAAATTTACTTTACAATAAAGGAAAGATGGTAGAGGTTCTTGTTAATTATGAACCAAAGTTAACATTTATTAGTGAATGGTGGAAACAATTATATGGAGAATCAGAAGGTAAAGATCATAAAGGGTTGTTTCCTGCTAGTCTTGTTTATTCTACTGATTTGCATTCAATGGGTCAATATATTCAAGATGGAATGCGCATTATGTTTGAAACGGTTGTAAATATCAAAAAACCTCAAATAGATTTTATCTTACAAAATGAGGAAAACGATTTAGATGGGTTAAATTTTTTAGCGGGAACTAATTTTGATAGTGTTGCTAAAAAGGCAATGCAAGGAACAATTCTTGCCCATGTAGATGGAGGAGTACCTAATATTGTTTTAGAAATTGAAAGTATAGATGAGTATACTATAGGATATGTATTGTATTTCTTTATGTTTTCTTGTGGTGTTTCGGGATATATGCTTAAGGTTAATCCATTTAATCAACCAGGAGTTGAAGATTATAAGAAAAATATGTTTGCGTTACTTGGTAAACCAGGATATGAAAATCTTCGTAAGAAACTTTTAGAAAGATTATAATATTGAAAAAAGGATAAATTATTTAAATTTATCCTTTTTATTTTTATTTGCAATTTTCAATAAATTTTAATATAATAAATAATATAGAAATGATTTAGTTTATTTGTAAAATATTTAAATCAATTAATATGATAAATTTAACAAAATTTAGGAGAAATTTAGAATGGGAACTAAACTACAAACAGAAGAAAGTGTAATGGCTATTGTAATATATCATCATGAAATTTTGTATATTAAAGAGTTAATATATGGTATGCCTAAATTTTCTTTACCCAAGGGTCATATAGAAGATGGTGAAACAAAAATTGAATGTGCTATTAGAGAATGCTATGAAGAAACAGGAATTATTTTAGAACCATCCTCATATGTTAAAAGTTTAGATTCTTATACGATAAAATTTACTAATAATAAGTTAGAAGAAGTTGAAAAGAAAGTATATCCTCTATTATTTAAAATTATGAAAAAAGAGGTTCCTAAAATAAAAGAACCAAGAATTTTAGAAACTAATTTTATTTCTATTGAAGAATTTGTAAATCAATGTTCATATGATAATGTAAAAAATATAATTTTAAGTTTGATGAATGATATTTAAATAGTTAATGTAAACCTTTTTATAAGCATATAAATAAACATATTTATAAAAATAAGTATAATATTTATCTAGTATAAGAGGGAAAAATTATGTCTATAACATCAGTTAAAAAAAGAACACACTATGAAGTGGATATGACAAATGGTAATTTTTTTAAAAAAATTGTTTTGTTTTGTCTACCACTTATGTTTACAGGTATTTTACAGTTGTTGTATAATGCGGCTGACTTAATCGTTGTCGGACAGTTCAGCGATGAACCTGACGCACTTGGAGCAGTTGGTTCTACTTCAGCTTTGATTAATTTGATTATTAATTTATTTATGGGATTATCGGTTGGTTCTAATGTAATGTGTGCAAGAAGTTTTGCTTCTAAAGATGCCAATAAACTATCAAAAATTGTACATACATCAATTACCATTAGTGTCATTTGTGGTTTTGTTTTAGGTATTGTTGGTTTTATTTTTGCTCGTAATTTTTTACAAATGATGGATAACCCCATTGATCTTGCGGTAGTATATTTAAAAATATATTTTATTGGTATGCCTTTTAATATGCTTTATAATTTTGCCGCAAGTATCCTTAGAGGAGTTGGTGACACCAAAAGACCACTTTATTATTTAAGTATTGCAGGGTTAGTCAATATTGTTTTAAACATTGTTTTTGTGGTAGTTTTTAAAATGGATGTCGATGGAGTGGCCATTGCAACGGTAATATCTCAAGTAGTATCTTGTATTTTAATTATGAATTGTTTAATTAAAACAAAGGAAATATACAAGTTTTCTTTTAAAAAAATTCATATTTATAAAAAGGAATTGATAGAAATAACAAAAATTGGATTACCAGCAGGTATTCAAGGTTCTATTTTTTCTATTTCTAATGTGCTTATTCAATCATCAATTAATAAGTTTGGCACTACTGCTATCAATGGAAATTCTGCTGCTCAAAGTATAGAGGGATTTGTATATATTTCAATGAATTCTGTATATCATGCATCTCTTGCGTTTGTAGGTCAAAATATGGGTGTTAAAAAATATCATAATATTCATAAAATTACATGGTATTGTCTAATTTTTGTTACTTTAGTTGGTGTAGTACTTGGAGGAAGTCTCTTTTTATGTGGTCGGTATGTATCAAGGATATATACAGATGTTCCGGGTGAAATTGATGTTTCATATATTAGGCTACATTATTTATGTTTACCTTATTTTTTATGTGGTATTATGGATGTAATGGTCGGAGTTTTAAGAGGTTTAGGGTACTCGATTACGCCAATGATTGTATCTATAATTGGTGTTTGTGTTTTTAGGGTTTTTTGGATATATTTAATTTTTTACAATGTTACTGATTTTTCTAATTATAATGATTTACATTATTTATATATGTCTTATCCAATTTCATGGATTGTCACTTTTGCGGTAGAGTATTTAATGTATGTAATTGTTTATAAAAAAATATTAAAAAAATCTCAATTAGAATTAATTAGCAATTAAAAAGGACTTGCGAGAAGTTTGTAATGAAATCAAACTATTCTCACAAGTCTTTTTTAATAAATAAAATCTACTAACCAAGGATTATCGATAAAAGGATTATAGTTACCTTGAATTTGTTGTATTTGTTCGTTACGATATATTTCATAATAATCGACAGGATCTTGATTATGCCACAAAATTAACATTTCCACGCTTTTTGCAACACCAAGTTTTTCAATATCCATATTATATCGAATATTCATATAAAAGATTATTCTAGCTACATCACCTTTTATATCATCTTTTGGTTCAAAGTAAAGATTATCTGTTGTAGGACCAAAAGGTTTATTGTTTCTAGATGAATTAATTGAAGTAAGTGCGGGTCTTAATTGATGAAGATCAGTTCCTGCATTTTTAGTTGAACCGGTTACGGTTGAATATAAACCACCTGATAAGGATTTCGGCCAAATATGTTCCCGATTCCAAGTAATTCCATTTTCCCAAGTTCCATTTATTGATTGACCACTATAAAATAGAATAATATTTCCAGGATTATCAAAATCTGGATCAGTTAAAAGGTAGGCATTTCTAGCAAAATCGTAATCAACAATATTAGTGTGGGTAGAACGAATAAGTAATGATAATTGGTTTTTTAATGCATCACCTGTTAAACCAATTATTGATTCATAGTAGTCTTCATGATTATAAGGATATAAATTTTCAAGATGTTTATATTCATTATTCCATATATCTAAAGAACTAATTTCTGTTACATCAATTGTAAAATGAGAAGAATATTTATCAATTTGCCATAATATTTCATTTTGGTAAGAAAGATCATAGATTGAAGTGTTGGGATTGGTCATATATATTGTATTGATATTGTCATAGTCATTCATAGTTGTTGTTTTATGAATAATTACGTTTTTGCTTTGGGCCAGATAATGAGAAGAATTGGTAATAATGTAGTCGTAAGAGGACAGGATTGCCTCATCAATTTCACCAGTGGTATCAATTAAGATTTGAGTATGATAATTATTAAATAAAATGCCATTAGGTGTATAAATAAGAGTCGCAGTTGGTGAAAGATGATAGGTTTGAGTATCGACATCATCTAATTGTATAAACTTTTTAGCTTTTAAACTTTCGATATCATTATAACTGATGAAATATTCAATATCATTATCTTTTATCAATTGACCAAGTTCATCTAAGTTATAATCATCGGTTAAAAGAATTAGGATGTCAATAGTATCTAATTGTATATATATGACATCTTGTTTTACAACTACATCAGTATAGGGATAACTATTATTTAAAGAAGGATAAGTATAGGACATAGTGTATGGTGAAGAGATTGTAATATCTTTATAAGTGATGTTAAGTTCTCCTTTATAAAATTGTTTATTATTAAAATTAGAAATAATAATTTCATTTTTGATTGCGGCAAGATTAAGAATTTCACTAGTTTTGTCACTATATGTAATTTTTAAACTTCCTTGATAATCAAAATTATCACCAATAGTATAATTTGTTGTTAAATCTAAAGGTTCAATAGAAACAATTTCATCATTAGCTAAATGGAAAATTTTTATTTCAAATAAACCAAAATTGCCAATAACTTTTTTGGAATATTCAAATTTTATTTTCGTAATATCAGTATTAGAAAAGATAGCACTAATCGTAGTTTTAGTATTTGAGATAGGACCATCAATTTGGTATTGTTCTAAAATAGTATGATTATCATCTAATCCATAAATGGTAATAGTTGAATCTCCTCCTGCATTTTTACCAAGAATAGTAGCTTCCACTTTAAAGGTTGAAAAAGGTTTAAAAGAAATGGATGTAATACTTTCATAGTTATTAGAAAACTTCAGTGAACCATCAGCATAAATACTTGCATTATAATTGTATATCCATCCTGTTGGGGCCGTTTTTTGATTAAGAAAACTTTGATTTATAATTTCTTTGGCATAGTTTTCTTTATAGTCTGGATAATCATATGTATATAAATTGGAATAATTAGAATCGTTAGAATAAGTGGTTCCCTCTTTTAGTCCTTTTACACGAAAATAAATTGTTTGAATACTAGAATTAAGATAAGATGAAAAATCAAAATAACTTTCAACTTGATGATAAGTAGTTTCATCTAAAATAGTCATTTCTACTTCGTAATATTTCACATCATTTTGTAATGTCCAAGTAAGAGTATAATTTTTAACATCTAAATTGCTTGGAATCCTAATTTCTGATGTAGTACATCCACTAAATATAGTTAAAAATAAGGTTATAATAACTGGTAAAATGATTTTTTTCATACGAACTCCTATAATGATTGAATAATTATTTCTAAAGCTTTACTCATTTGATCAATGGATAAGCTACTTGTTGGTGAAGGAAAATGGACAAAAATGCATGGTATTTGTGGATGGTAATACATGACTTGATAGTATAAAGCATTACATATATATTCTCCTGCATCTAGACTAATTTCAGCTTGAATGAAATGAGTAAAAAGATGTGATAATGCTTCAATGCTTGGAAAAATAGAATATATAGTTTGGGGACCTTTTTCAATAATTAATTTTTGATTTAGATTTACCTCATCTTTATAATCAATTTTTTTATTAATAAAATTTTTGGCTTTAATTTCAAGAGAAATCTTTTTTCTATCAATAGCCTCACCACATAATATTATAACATCTGGTTTTTCTTTTTCTATATATGAATTTATATATTGAAAAGAAGAAAAAAGGGCAACAGGTAAATATTTTTTGTTCACTTCTATTTGAGAATTATTTAAAGTTACATAACTTACTGCTAATTGAGCAATATTGGTAGGCCTACCATTAAAGGCTTCAAATGCTGTTAATAATAGTTTCATCATATCACCTCACAATTGATTATATCATACTTGTGATTTATTTCAAAATTATTTGTTTTTGTTATGCAAATATTTCCGTTTTTCATCTAAAAAATAAGTTTATATTTTTTAAATTTTAGAAAATTAGATGAATAAATAAAAAGAAAAAAGTCAACAAAACTTGAATAAATAGTGAAGTTATGTTATAATAAGTTAAATATGGAGGAATATATTTTATGATTAAAGCGATTCATAATAATGTGGTTTTACAAAAAAAAGTAAAGCAAAGGCAGAAGGGGATTTATATGCCAAGTATGGGAGATGATAGTTTTATTGTTTTAAATGTAGGTCCAGAGGTATCAACGATAAAGGTTGGTAATGAAGTAATAGTAGATAAGAATCCTAAACAATTTAAATTAGGAATGAATGAGTATTATATAACAAGTATTGAAAATATTATTGCAATTGTGGAGGAAAATCATGAGTAATAAATTATTGTTCTCGTCTTCAGCAAGAGAAAAAATGACTATTGGTGCGAAAACATTAGCAAATGCGGTGAAAGTAACATTAGGTCCTAAAGGAAGAAATGTTGTAATTGAACAAGATTTTGGTTCACCATTAATTGTTAATGATGGAGTAACAATTGCTAAGTCAATTACTTTAGAGGATAAATATGAAAATTTAGGGGCCTCAATTTTAATTGAAGCCGCTACTAAAACGAACGATTTAGTTGGCGATGGTACAACTACTGCTATTTTGCTAACCGCAACCCTCATAGAAGAAGGAATGAAAAAATTACAAGAGGGTGCTAATCCAGTAACTTTAAGAAACGGGTTAAATTTTTATTTATCATATATTCATCAAATGATTGATGAGGTATCCACTCCAGTTAAATCAAGTGATGATTTAGAACAAATTGCAACAATTTCATCTGGTTCAAAAGAAATTGGTAAACTGATTCGAGAGGCATATCAAAATGTTGGTCAAGATGGCATTATTACTATTGAAGAATCGCAAGGGTTAGAAGATTATTTAGATGTGGTAAAAGGCTATTCTTTTGATCGAGGATTTTTATCAAGTTATATGGCTAATAATGATACCAAAAATGAAGCTATTTTAGATAAACCTTTTGTGCTTGTAACTGATAAGAAAATTATTAGTATGCAAGAAGTATTGGTATATTTAGAAGAGGCTATTAAAAGAAGCAAACCACTTTTCATTATTTGTGATGATATTGAACAAGAAGTTTTAGGAGCACTCGTTGTCAATAAATTGCGTGGTGTTTTTAATGCGGTAGTAGTGAAAGCTCCATCATTTGGCGAAAGAAAGTTAAAACAATTAAAAGATGTTGCAACAATTACTGGTGCTCAAATGGTAGATTCTAGTATTGGTATGGAACTTAGCAACAATGATATTAGTGTCTTAGGTGTTGCTGAAAAAATAATTGTTTCAAAAGATCAAACAATTATAATTAGTAATTCTGAATTAACCGATCATATCAATTTGTACGCAAAATCTCTTCAAGAAGAATTGCTTAATACGACTAGTGAATATGACAAAGAAAAACTAGAAGAAAGAATAGCTAAAATTTTAGGTGGTATTGCTCAAATTAAAATTGGAGCTGAAACAGAAATCGTTTTGAAAGAGAAAAAACTTCGAATTGAAGATGCTCTAAATGCAACTAAGGCCGCAATGAAATCAGGTATTATTGAAGGTGGTGGCAAAGTATTATATCAAATTGCAAATGCTTTAAAACATATTGAAGATGCACAAGTATATCAACAAGCAAGAGAAATTTTGGAAATAGCTTTACAACAACCTTTTATTCAAATTTGCGAAAATGCAGGAGTTGACTATCAAAAGATTTTACAAAATGTTAGTGATAATTTATGGTATGATGCTTTAAATAATAAAATGGTTGATATGAAACAATCAGGAATTATTGATCCTGCTAGTGTAGAAAAAAGTGCCATTATGAGTGCAGTAAGTATTTCTGGAATCTTTTTAACAACCGAATGTGCAATTATCAATGAAGATAAAAAAACGACTGTAAATGAGGAGAATTTATTGTAATGATTGATTATCAAAATGATATGAGTAGGGTTGAACAACTTCTTCAAGATATTGAAAAATTAAAGGAAGAAAATCACTTTTTGAAAGAAGAAATAAGAAGACTAAATGCAAGACTTACAGGTTTAAATTCAATCAATAATCAAGTCAATATAAATTCACCATTAGTTGATTATTATATTAATCGTTATTTAGAAATTCATAATTATGTTTTGAATGCTAGGATTAGTATTTTAGATGAAGATATCAAAAAAACGGAAAACAATTATGAAGAATTAACTTCACGCGAAGATATGTTAGAAGAAATTGCTAAAAGAAATCAAGATTTAACAATCCAGATTGAAGAACTGAATGAAAAGATAAAACAAAGTAATCTAGCATTAGAAAATGAAAAGGCTGCATTTCAAACAATTGCTAATAAAGTAACCGATTTAGAAAATAATTTATATTATGCAACACTTGATTATTATAATAATTTAGTCAGTAAATTAAGTATTGGAAATGTCACTGAAACTTTAGAATATATGAACTTTGTTATAGATGTGTTAAAATATACTTTATATGATGAAGTAGTAAAATATTTGGATGATGCAAAAAATGCTTTGATTCAATTAGATGATTTAAATGTATTAGAATATGAAGTGAAAAATCAAAATATTACTTATGAAAATGAAAAAAAGATTTTATCAGAAAGTATAGAAGTAATTTCTTTTGAAGAAACTGAAAAAAAATTAGACGCTTTAGCATATGAAATTACGACTAAGAAAACGACAAGAACTGAATTGTTAGAATTATTTGCCAATTTGAAAAAGCAACATATCAAAGCTATTAAAGATGAAATCAAACATTTACAAATTTTGGAATATACAAATCAACAAATTGCTTTGAAAATGGATGATATTGTATTAAATTATAAAAATAGTTTATCTAGTGCGGATACTTCTTCTAATATTTTATTAAATAAAAAACTAATGTTGAAAAAGTTGAATGATAAAATGGAAACTATTAAGCCATTTAAAGATAAATATGATAAATTAAATGATGAATACAACCAAATACAAGCGATGTATAAAACGATTACGAATAATATTGATGAAATAGAAAACTATATTTCAGATGCTAAAAAAATAATGGATGCTAACCAATCATTTATAAGAACGATTAAAGAATATAGTGAAACCAAAACGAAATTAGATTCTATGAAAATGAGTTTAGATTCTATTATTATAAGAGAAAAAAATCTTGCTGAAGCAAGAAAACAGATATTAAATGATCCTTACGGAAAAACAGATTTAATTAGAATTGATGAAGAGTTAAAAATAGTTCAAGAAAGTATTGAAAGTTTTAATATTGAGTGTAGACAATTAGAATCGAAAATATATCAATTAAAAGAAACCGAACAAGATTATAAAATTATTATGATCTATGAAGAATATTTACTTTGTGAGGACAAACTTCCAAAATTATATGATAAACAAAGAACGTTAAGTTCACTGATAAGTGATAAATATGTTGAAGTTTCTAATGCTAAAATGAAATGCAATGAATATGAGTCATTAGTCAAACAAATTGAGGAAGTTGAAGATGAAATTAACAATTTCTAAAGATTTAAAAGAAATTTTGCCATCTTTTTTAGTATCTGCTTATACATTTGATTTACTGGAAAAAAATGATAAAGAACATTTATCAAACGAGATTAGCGAAGGTTTATCTAAAATTGCTCAAGAATATCAAAAAAACTATTCTTTAGATAGGGTAGTAAATATCAAACGAATTAAACAAACAAGAGATGGATATAAAAAATTAGGAAAAGATCCATCCCATACTAGAGCAGCTTGTGAAGCACTTTTAAGGAGAATCATTAAAGATGGCAAGATTTATCGACTTGGTAATGTGATCGATGTGGGGAATTTGATTTCGCTTATCTGTTTAAAAAGTGTTTGTGTTGTTGATTTAGATCAAATTATAGGTGATATCAATATTAGAATAGGTACGAAAGAAGACTGCTATTTTGGTATTAATCGTGGAAAAATAAATGTAGATCGTTTGCCACTTTATACTGATGATATATCACCTTTTGGTAATCCTACTAGTGATACTTTAAGAACTTCCATAACATCTCATACTAGAAGGGTTTTAATTATGCTCATTCATTTTGATACAAGTGACGTATCACAAGATGAAGATAGAATGATTGATATTTTAAATAGATATTTAAAAATTAAGAATTTAAATAAAATTAATTATGAGGAGAAAAACTAATATGATGAACGATAGTTCAAATTTTATTAAGACAATTATGAAAAATGAATTAGAAACAGGAATAGTAGACCATATTCTAACTCGTTTTCCTCCCGAACCCAATGCTTATTTGCATATAGGCCATGCAAGAGCGATTATTATGAATTTTGAACTGGCCAAATGTTTTGGTGGTGCAACTAATCTTCGATTTGACGATACAAACCCTTCAAAGGAAGATACAGAATATGTTGATGCAATTAAAAAGGATATTGAATGGCTTGGTTATACCCCTAAAACAATCAATTATGGATCTAGTTATTTTGATGCAACATATGAAAAAGCCGTTCTTTTAATTAAAAAGAATCTAGCATATGTTGATGATTTAGATCAGGAAACATTGTCAAAATATCGTGGTTCTATTAATGAACCTGGTATACCTTCTCCTTATAGAAATAGAACAATAGAAGAAAATTTAAAACTTTTTGAAGAAATGAAAAATGGTAAATATGCCAATGGAGAAAAAACATTACGAGCCAAAATTGATATGGCTAGCCCGAATATTAATTTAAGAGACCCTGTTATTTATCGAATTATGCATGTTTATCACCATCAAACGAAAGACAAATGGTGTATTTATCCAATGTATGATTTTGCTCATCCTTTGCAAGATGCTTTTGAAGGAATTACCCATTCACTTTGTAGTATTGAATTTGAGGATCATCGACCACTTTATGAGTGGGTTATTCATCATTGTGATGTGGCGGCCCAACCTCGTCAGATTGAGTGGGGACGTCTTGGTATTACCAACATGATTATGAGTAAAAGATATTTAAAACAATTAGTTGATGAGAAATATGTTTCAGGATATGATGACCCAAGAATGCCAACACTTGTTGGTCTTAGAAGAAGAGGTTTTACACCTAATGCTATTAAAAACTTTATTTTATCAACAGGTTTATCTAAAATTAATTCAACTGTTGATTATGGTATGCTTGAACATTTTTTAAGAGAAGATTTAAAATTAACAACAATAAGGCCAATGGCAATTGTCAATCCGCTTAAAGTTATTATTACCAATTATCCAAGTGAAGACATTGAGTATGTAGAGGCAATTAATAATATGGAAAATGAGAGTCTTGGAACGCATAAGATGGCTTTTGGTAAAGTACTTTATATTGAAAAAGAAGATTTTTGTGAAATTAAACCTAATAAACATTGGAAACGTCTTGCAAAAGATGTTGAAGTGCGATTAATGCATGCATATTTTATTAAATGTAATGATGTGATTAAAGATGAAAATGGCAATATTTTAGAAATTCATTGTACTTATGATCCGAAAACTAAATCAGGAACGGGATTTAATGAAAGAAAACCTAATGGTACAATTCATTATGTTGAGGCTAGTACTGCTTTAAAGGCGACTTTTAATATTTTCGAACCACTTATTATTGATGAAAAAGTTTCTACTGATAATTTTAAAGAACGTTTAAATAAAGATTCATGGCAAGTATTTGAAGGGTTTGTGGAAGCTGTACTAAAAGATAGTAAACCAATGGATAAATATCAATTTATTCGGAATGGTTATTATACAAATGATTATACATCTAAAGGAGATAAGTTGGTTTTCAACCGTATTGTGGGGTTAAAATCATCTTTTACAGCATAATATGGAAAATAGTGACTATTTGAAAAATTTAAACGAAAATCAACTTGAGGCCGTAAAAACAATTGATGGTCCTGTTATGGTGTTTGCAGGAGCAGGAACTGGTAAAACTAGAACGTTAATTTCTAGAATTGTATATATGATAAAAGAGTGCAATATCCAGCCTTATCATATTTTAGCGATTACTTTTACCAAAAAAGCTACGAATGAAATGCGAGAACGTTTAGAAAAACAAATTGAGAGTAAGGCTAAATTTGTGCATATTTCGACTATTCATTCTTTATGCGCAAATATTTTAAGAAGAAATGCAACATATTTAGATTATGGGCGAAATTTTGAAGTCATCGATGAAGAAGATCAGGTAAAAATTTTAAATGAAATATATAAAAAATCAGAAATTAATCGGCGTGTTTTATCACCTAAAGTGGCAATTAAGGCTATTGGTGATTTTAAAAACAAATCATGTTTAGAATTAGTTGGTCTTTTAAAAACTGTTTATAATGAGTATCAAACTTTTTTAAAAGAAAACAATATGATGGATTTTGAAGATTTACTTGTTTTAACTTATCAGCTTTTTAAAGAAAATCCGAATATTTTAGAATATTACCAAGATGAATTTAAATATATCTTAGTTGATGAATTACAAGATACTAATGTTGTTCAATATGATATTATTAATTTATTATGTCAAAAATATGAAAATATTTTTGCTGTAGGTGATGATGATCAGAGCATCTATTCTTTTAGAGGTGCTAAAATTGAAAATATGATGAAATTTAAAGAGGATCATCCTAAGGCTAAAATAATTAAATTAGTAGAAAATTATCGATCAACTAATATGATTTTAAAAGGTTCCAATGCAGTTATTAAAAACAATAAAATTAGGGAACCAAAAGAATTATTTAGCAAGAAGGTTGGTTCTAAAAGCGATGTAACTATACAAGAGGCATATTATTATGAAGATGAAGTGAGATATATAACAAATGAAATTATGACTCTTGTAAATCATAATGGTTATAAGTATAATGATATTGCTGTCATATATCGTAATGGAGCATTATCTCGTAATTTTGAAATTGCTTTTATCCAAGAAAAAATACCTTATAACATTTATGGTAGTTTTGCGTTTTTAAAGCGTAAAGAAGTAAAAGATATGATTAGTTATTTGCGTTTTATTGCAGATCCTTCTAAAATTGTCCACTTCAAAAGGATTATAAATGTTCCTAGTCGGGGTGTTGGTGAAAAGACAATTGAAAAGTTACAAGAATATATGAAAGAATACAATTGTGATATTCTTTCATCCATTGATATTTTTAAAGAAAATAACACAACTTCTAAAACAGAAGCATTAATTGAGTTTAAACATATGATTGAAGATTTAACTCAAGCTTTAAATGAAATGGCATTATCGGAATTTTTTGATTATATGCTTGAAAAAACTGGTTATATGGAGATGCTAAAAGCAGAAGCTGAGGCTGATGAAATTAATCGAATTGATAATGTAAAAGAGTTTAAATCTATTTTGTATCAAATTGAGTATAATAATTTAGATCAAGATTTAACTCAAGCAGAAAAGATAGAAATTGGTCTTGATGAACTTTTACTTGATACGTCAACAATTGATGATCATACAACAAATGGTGTAGTGTTATCAACAATTCATTCAGTTAAAGGATTAGAATTTAAAGCTGTATTTGTTGTTGGTTTAGAAGAAGGAATTTTTCCTGCTATTAGAGAAGAAGTTGATATGGAAGAAGAAAGGCGGGTAGCTTATGTTGCCTTTACTAGAGCAAAAGAAAAACTTTATATTACTTGTTCAGCAAGAAGATTAATATATGGTAGACTTGTGAGAAATCCTAAATCAAGATTTTTAATTGAATATTTAAATGCGGAAGATATTAAAAAAGCAGTTGAGGAGAAAAAAATAAAAGAAATTTTACCAGGTGAAATTGAAGTAGGTTCAAGAATAAATCATAAATTTTTTGGCAATGGTCTTGTGATTGCTAAAGATGATTATTATGTTCAAATTTTATTTGATAAAGATCAGTCAATCAAAAAAATTTCTAAGGGTCATCCAACCCTTACAAAGATTGCTTAAATGAAAAAAATTGTTATTTTAATCCATGGTTATTTAACAGATTATAATGACTTTAATCATTTACCTCATCAACTTACAAAATTATATGATTATGTGATATTAATTAGTTTACCAGGACATGGTAAATATCATAATATGAAAAACTTTAAAGTCAATAATACAATAAAATTAATAGAAGATGAAGTGGAATTTTACAGTCGACTTGGTTATGTTGATTTAATTGGTTATTCTTTGGGTGGTGCATTAGTTAGGTATTTATGTGTAAAATACAAAACAATTAAAAAAGCTGTATTAATTAGTCCTGCAACATATTATTTTAGTCCATTATTTGGTATTGAAAGAATGAAATACCTATTTGGTGGTAAAACTAAAGATGAAAGGAAAAAGAATTACCAAGAATTAAGAGATAATGATAAAATGGCTTATCATGTTGTAAGAAGGCATACCTTAAAAAGATTTAAATTAGATAATGGGATTACATTTTGTAAACTTATTCAAAAGATTAATAAAATTAAAGGATTTAATCCAACCTCAACTTTAATTATTTGGGGTAAACTTGATGAACTTGTACCAAAATCATCAGTCAATTTTTGTTATCGAAATTGCATAAATAATAAAAAAGCTTTAGTAATGATTGATGGAGTAGGACATGTTATGTTAAGGAGTAATAAAGAACAAATTATAATTGATAAAATCATGGAATTCTTAAATGAATAAAAAGGTGAAAAGTATGACTGAACAAGATATACAAAATCGAATAAATGAACTTGTAAATTTACTGAATAAATATAATTATGAATATTATATTTTAGATAATCCCTCAGTTGAAGATGCTGAATATGATAATTTGATGATGGAATTGGAATCTTTGGAAAACCGATATCCTCAATATATTAGAAAAAATAGTCCCACTAAAAAAGTTGGGGCTTTCTTAAAGACTGATTTAGATACCATTATTCATCAAAATCAAATGATGTCATTAGGTGATGTGTTCAATAGTAATGAATTAAGAGATTTTGATGAGAAAATAAAAAAGGTCGTTCACCATTATAGTTATGTTATTGAATTAAAAATTGATGGAATTGCTTCATCTGCACATTATGAAAAAGGATTATTTACACTTGGTGCTACACGTGGCAATGGAATAACAGGTGAAAATATTACAAAGAATATGTTAATGATTCAAAGTTTACCTAAAATTCTGACCAAATCTATTGATATTGAAGTACGTGGTGAAGTTTATATGCGGAAATCGGTTTTGGAAAATGTAAATAAGAAAAGGGAAAAAGAAGGGTTAAGTTTATTTGCAAATCCAAGAAATGCGGCAGGTGGCAGTTTAAGACAATTAGATGAAAAGGTTACGAAAGAAAGACAATTAGATCAATTTTCATATACAATTGTACATCCCGAAAACTATGGAATAAAAACGCAAGTAGATGCCCTTAGTTATTTAGAAGAATTAGGTTTTAGTGTGAATCCTTATCATAAGCATTGTAAAGATATAGATGAGGTAATAAACGCAATCGATGAGTATAATCAATTGCGCAAAACTTTAGATTATGCAACAGATGGTATTGTCATTAAAGTCAATGAATTTGAACTATATGATGAAATTGGATACACTGTTAAAGTTCCTAAATGGGCAATTGCTTACAAGTTTCCAGCCGAGATGGTAACAACAAAATTAAAGGATATTGTTTTTACTGTAGGTCGAACTGGAAAAATTATTCCTAATGCGGTATTAGATCCTGTTTACATTGCAGGAACTGTTGTATCAAGGGCTACACTGAATAATGAAGATTTTATTGTTAGTAGAGATATTCGTATTGGCGATTATGTAAGAGTTAGAAAAGCAGGTGAAATTATTCCTGAAGTAGTTGATGTAGATATCTCTAGAAGACAAGAGGGTTTAAAACCTTTTGAAATGTTAAAATATTGTCCTAAATGTGGTAGTCCTATTGTTAAAGATGGTAGTGATGTTTTATATTTTTGTAAAAATCCAGAATGTGGTGGAAGAATTTTGGAAGGGATTATTCATTTTGCTTCCCGTGCTGCGATGGATATTGAAGGTCTTGGTGAAAAGCAAATTGAACAATTGTATTCAATGGGATATTTGACAGATGCTACTGATATTTATTTATTGAAAAATTATGAAAAGGACTTAGTTAGTTTAGAACGATTTGGTCAAAAAAAAGTGGATAATTTATTAGAGGCTATTGAAAAATCAAAACAAAATTCACTTGATAAGTTTATTTTTGGTCTTGGAATTCGTTTCATTGGGGCAAAGGCCGCAAAAACGTTAGCTAAAAGATACAAGTCAATCACTGAAATTAAAAATGCCACATATGAAGAATTATGTATGCTAGATGATATTGGTGAAGTAATGGCTAAAAGTATTGTAACTTACTTTCAAAATGATAAACATGTAGAATTAATCCATAAATTTATTTCGTATGGACTAAATCCTATAAGTAGTTTAGATCATACATCATTAATTTTTCATGGATTAACGTTTGTTCTTACCGGAACTCTACCTACAATGTCAAGAGAAGAAGCTACCAATTTAATTGAGGAATATGGTGGGAAAACCTCAAGTAGTGTTAGCAAAAATACATCATATGTATTAGCTGGTGAGGCTGCTGGAAGCAAACTAATTAAAGCACAAAATTTAGGGATTAAAATAATTAATGAAGATGAATTTAAACAAATGTTAAAAAAATAAAAAGGATAGTATTTAGAAAGGATAGATATGGATAGTGGAAAAATAATTATTAAAGGTGCAAGAGAAAACAATTTAAAAAATATTAATCTTGAAATTCCTCGCAATAAATTGATTGTTATGACAGGTGTTTCAGGTTCTGGTAAAAGTTCTCTTGCCTTTGATACAATATATGCAGAAGGACAAAGAAGATATGTCGAAAGCCTTTCAGCATATGCTAGACAATTTTTGGATAATGTTGATAAGCCCGATGTTGATTCAATTGAAGGATTATCACCAGCCATTTCGATTGATCAAAAAACAACTAGCAGAAATCCTCGTTCAACTGTTGGAACAGTTACTGAAATATATGACTATTTGAGACTACTATATGCTAGAATTGGCCATCCTGTATGTCCTAATCACCATATTGAAATAGCATCACAAACAGTTGAACAAATGTGTGATAAAGTTTTATCGTATGAAGATGATTCAAAAATAACTATTTTATCACCGATTGCAGAAGGTAGGAAAGGCACCTTTGAGAAAACTTTGGATTTATTACGAAAAGATGGATATTCAAAAGTAATTATTGATAACGAAATGTATGAATTAGACGAAGAATTTAATCTCGATAAAAATAAAAAACATAATATATTAGTCGTGATTGATAGATTAAAATTAAAAAAGGATATTAGAAGTCGGCTTTATGAATCTTTAGAGGCAGCATGTAATTTATCAGATGGTATTATCTATGTAGATATTAATGATGAAAGATTATTATTTTCTGAACACTATGCATGTCCATATTGTGAGTTCACGGTTGGTAAATTAGAACCTACGCTTTTTTCTTTTAATTCACCACTTGGTGCATGTCCAACTTGTCATGGATTAGGGTTTATTTCAACAATTGATCCATCACTTCTTGTAACTGATGAAAATTTATCGATTGCAGATGGAGCGATCAGATACTTAAAAAATATTATTTTTACGGAAAATTTAGAATGGCAAATGTATAAAGTTTTATTTGAGTATTATCATATTGATTTGTTTAAACCATATAAAGATTTAAGTGATGAACAAAAAGATATTATTCTTAATGGTTCTAAAGAACCGATTAAATATGAGATTCATTCTAGTGGTGGCATAACTATGCGTAAAAATAAAGTAATTGAAGGTTTAGCAACCCTTATTACTAGAAGATATGCTGAAACATCCTCATCTATGCAAAGAGAATATTATGGATCTTATATGAAAGAAATGATCTGTCCTACTTGTAATGGCAAAAGATTATCAGAGGTGGCTTTATCAGTTAAAGTAGGGGGTAAAAATATTTATGAATTTACGCAGATGTCTATTTTGCAAGCCTTAGATTTTATTGAAGGATTAAGACTTTCAATTGTTGAGGCTAAAATTAGTAATTTAGTTTTAAAAGAGATAAAAAATAGACTTTCTTTTTTAAAAGAAGTAGGGCTTGAATATTTAACATTATCTAGAAAGGCAGGAACTTTATCTGGAGGTGAAGCTCAAAGAATTCGTCTTGCTACTCAAATTGGTTCAAAACTTACAGGTGTTTTGTATGTTTTAGATGAACCATCAATAGGGCTCCATCAAAGAGATAATCATAAATTAATTGATGCTCTAAAAGAGATGCGAGATTTAGGAAATACTTTAGTAGTTGTCGAACATGATGAAGAAATTATGCATGAATGTGATTATATTGTTGATATCGGACCATTTGCTGGAGTACATGGTGGCGAAGTGGTTGCCTTAGGTACACCAAAAGAAGTAATGGAAAATAGAAATTCTATAACAGGCGATTATTTAAGCGGTAGAAGGAAAATTGAAGTTCCAAAAATAAGAAGAACTGGTAGTGGTAAATCTTTGATTATTCATGGATGTAGAGCAAATAATTTAAAGAATATTGATGTAGAAATTCCTTTGCAAAAATTAGTTGTAGTTACTGGTGTATCTGGTTCTGGTAAATCAACCTTAGTAAATGATATTTTGTATAATGCAATTTCAAATAAGTTATATAAAACAAAGGTTGATATTGGTCAGCATGATTATATTGATGGACTTGATGAAATCGACCGTGTAATTAATATTGACCAAGCTCCAATTGGTAGAACTCCAAGAAGTAATCCGGCAACATATACAGGTGTTTTTGATCCAATCAGAGATTTGTTTGCAACAACCATTGAAGCCAAAAAAAGAGGGTATACGAAAAGTAGATTTTCTTTTAATGTAAAAGGTGGAAGATGCGAGTCTTGTGGTGGTGATGGTGTGATTAGAATTTCTATGAATTTTTTGCCAGATGTTTATGTTCCATGTGAAGCATGCCATGGCTCTAGATATAACCGAGAAACTTTAGAATGCAAATATAAAGATAAAAATATTGCAGATGTTTTAAATATGACAGTTGATGAGGCATTAGATTTCTTTGAAAATATTCCTACTATTTATCCTAAAATAAAAACAATGAAAGATGTTGGACTTGGTTATGTTAAATTAGGACAAAGTGCTACAACTCTATCAGGTGGTGAAGCACAAAGAGTGAAACTTGCAAGTGAACTTCATAAAAAAATTACTGATAAAACAATCTTTATTTTTGATGAACCAACTACGGGATTACATACTTATGATGTTGATCAGTTGATGAAAATGATTGAAAACATTGTTGATATGAAAGCAACAGCGGTAATTATTGAACACAATTTAGATGTTATTAAGTTAGCAGATTACATTATTGATTTAGGTCCTAATGGTGGTGATGATGGTGGGCAAATAATAGCAACCGGAACACCAGAGGAAGTAATGGAAAATCCTCATTCATATACAGGTTATTATTTGAAGAAAGTATTAGTGGGTAATTGGAGCAAGCAATAAAATGAAACAAAGATTTAAAATACCATTTAAATCTTTGTTTTTTCATTTGTACAATTTTTGACTTTCAATTATTTTTATGCTAAAATAGTTGCGTACACAACTAATTTTAATAAAAGAGGTGAAATTAATGACAACGCTTATGAGACAGATAAACATCATTAGTAGATGTGCTGCTAGTTATCGTGGTGAAAAGTTTAAAGATATAAAACTTTGTGCTGCCCATCATAGTTATATTATTCATATTTGCAAAAAACCAGGCATATCACAAGAAGAGTTAGCAAGACATATTTGTGTAGATAAAAGTAATGTAACCAGACAAGTGTTTAATTTAGAAAATTTAGGATATATTCAAAGAGTACAAAGTCAAAAAGATAAAAGGGTTATTGAAATTTATCCCACAGCTAAAGCTTTAGAAATATTACCATATGTAAAAGAAGTCGTAAAGTTTTGGAATGAATATGTTACTCAAGATTTAAGCGATGAAGAACTAAAAGTACTTATGAAAATGATGGATAAACTTGTTTATCGAGCAAAAGGATATTTTGAAAATCAAGAGGTGAATTGATGAAGTTTATTTACCAATATATAAAACCTTTTATAGGGATTATGATAGTTGGATTGTTAATTAAAACTATTGGGACTTTAATAGAACTTGCTTTGCCATATATTTTAAGTTATATTCTAGATGATCTTGTTCCTAATGATGGTAGGTTGTCAATGATTATTCTTTGGGGAGGGATTATGATTTTATGTGCCTTACTTGCTCTTTTATGTAATGTAAAAGCCAATCGAATGGCTTCTAAAGTGGCACGTGATTGTACTAGAAAAATTCGACATGACTTATTTTATCAAACAATTACTCTTTCAGGAAAACAATTAGATTATTTTACTATCCCTTCCTTAGAAGCTAGAATTACAACTGACACATATAATGTTCAAAATTTTATTGGTAGGATACAGCGATTAGGTGTAAGAGCGCCACTGTTATTAATGGGAGGACTAGTTGTAACTTTAATTATGGATGCTTATTTATCGTTAGTTATGATTGCAATTTTACCAATTATTTTTATTGTTGTTCTATTTATATCTTTAAAAGGAGTAAAACTCTATGCTAGCGTACAAGATTCGGTAGATGGAATGGTTCGTGTAGTTAGAGAAGATACACAAGGCATTCGAGTGATCAAAGCCCTATCTAAAGTAGAAAAAGAGCAACAAAGATATGATAAAGTTAATAAAAAATTAATTAATGCAGAGAAAAAAGCAAGTCTTGCAATGGGATTTGTTAATCCTATAATGAGTTTATTGATGAATCTTGGAATCACTTTTGTTGTATTAATTGGTGCATATCGTGTAATGAATAGGCAAACAGAACCAGGTAAAATTGTTGCCTTCACGCAGTATTTTACAATGATTTCTACTGCAACTTTATCAATTACACGAATATTTATGATGTATACTAAAAGTTCTGCTTCCGCAAGTAGGATTGCAGAAGTGATGAATACTGTTAAAGATTTAGAAATTGCTAGTTTAGATATATATCCATTGGTTGAAAATGATGATTATATTGTTTTTGATAATGTATCTTTTTCATATAATCAAACAAAAGATAATTTAAAAAACATTAGTTTTCGCTTAAGTAAAGGACAAACTCTAGGTATTATTGGAGCAACCGGTAGTGGAAAAACTACTCTTGTTCATTTATTGATGCGTTTTTATGATGTAAATAAGGGTGCAATTAGAATTGGTGGGAAAGATATTAGAACAATTCCGGAAAAAGATTTACATACTTTATTTGGTATTGTAATGCAAAATGATTTTTTATTTTCTGATACTATTTTAGAAAATATTCGTTTTGGCAGAGAAATTTCACAAGATGATATTGAAAAGGCTATACAAATTTCACAAGCATATGATTTTATTATGTCATTTCCTGAAGGATTGAATCATGTTTTATCACAGAAGGCTACAAACATTTCAGGTGGACAAAAACAAAGGTTATTGATTGCTAGGGCTTTAGCTAATCATCCTGAAATTTTAATTTTAGATGATTCCTCTTCGGCTTTGGATTACAAAACTGATGCTAATTTAAGGAAAGCTATTTTGCAAAACCTTAAAGATACCACATCTATTATTGTTACCCAAAGGGTTAGTTCGGTTATGAATGCTGATTTAATCATTGTTTTAGAAGAAGGAGAAATTATTGGGATGGGAAATCATCAAGATTTACTCAATACTTGTGAAGTATATAAAGAGATTAGCGAATCACAAATAGGAGGTAGTTTCATTGATTAATAAAAAGAAAAGACCTATTTTTTATCGTCTTTTTCAATATATGTTAAAGTTTTGGTATTTGACTTTGTTTGCTTTTATTTTTTCTATGGTAGCTAATTATTTAGCTCTTTTAGGACCTATGTATTTAGGAAATGCAATGAATGCCATTTCTAATAAAACAGGAGTTTTAATTGATGAGGTAATTTATAATTTTTGGCAAATGCTTTTTTGTTATATTACCTCATTTGTTTTATCTTATTTGTTAACAATTATAATGGTTATATTAAGTCAAAAAATTACATATTTAATGCGAAAACAACTTTTTGAAAAATTAACAATTTTACCCATTGCTTATTTTGATACGCATTCAACTGGAGATATTATTAGCAGAATTTCCTATGATATTGATACAGTTAATGCAACTTTATCAACTGATTTAATACAGGTTGTAACAAGTATTTATACAGTTATTGGTTCACTTTATTTTATGATTATGATATCAAAACCACTTATTTTAGTCTTTGTTATCACTGTCCCAATTTCTATTATTTTTACAAAATTGAAAGCAAAAAAGATTCAGCCTCTTTTTAGATTGAATTCCAAAAAATTAGGCGAGTTAAATGGTTTTGCAGAAGAGATGCTATCAGGTGCTAAAACAATAGGTGCCTATTATCAATATGAGGATATAATAAAAAAATTTGATCAAAAAAATGATGCGGCAGTGGAAGCATATTATAATGCAGAATATTATGGTGCAATGATTGGACCATCGGTTAATTTTATTAATAATCTATCTATTTCATTAGTTATGATTTTTGGGGGAATTTTATATTTATTATCACAGAAAGAAATTGTTACTGAAGGACAACTTTGGTTTATCACAATTGGAGGGATTACTCAATTTGTAATGTATTCTCGTAAATTTGCAGGACCAATCAATGAATTTGCCAATATTATTAGTGAATTTCAATCAGCCTATACTGCAGCGGAAAGAATTTTTAGAATTATTGATGAAGAACCAGAACCACTAGATAACCAAGATGCAATTGTGTTAGAAAATACATTAGGCGATGTAGAATTAAAAAATGTAGAATTTGGTTATACAGAAGAAAAAATGATTATCCATAATCTTTCTTTTCATGCAGAACCTGGCAAAACTATTGCAATTGTTGGACCAACAGGTGCTGGTAAAACAACTATTATCAATTTATTAATGCGATTTTATGATATTACTAGTGGAAAAATATTAGTAGATAACCAAGAAATTATGAATATTACAAGGGATAGTTTAAGATCATCTTATACAATGGTTTTACAAGACACATGGCTTTTTTATGGTACTATTTATGAAAATATTATTTATGGAGCAGAAGATGCCACAATGGAGGAAGTTATTGAGGCTGCAAAGGCTGCAAAAATTCATTCTTTTATTGAACAATTACCTCAAGGGTATCACACTTTACTATCAGATGATGGCATTAATATATCTAAAGGTCAAAAACAATTGATTACCATTGCAAGAGCAATGCTACCAAAAAGTAAAATGTTGATTCTTGATGAGGCGACATCCAATGTAGATTCAAGAACAGAAATTAAAATTCAAAATGCTATGTCAACATTAATGAAAAATCGTACATGTTTTGTTATTGCTCATCGTTTGTCAACCATTCAAAATGCGGATTTAATATTAGTTGTTAAAGATGGGAATGTCATTGAACAAGGTACTCATGAACAATTACTTGCAAAAGGTGGATTCTATGCTAGTTTATACCATTCACAATTTTCATAGTTAAAAATCAATTCTAGTTAGAATTGATTTTTTTATATAAAAAATGAATGATAAAGTGAAAAATTATAAAAAATAAAATATCACATAAAATATGAATAGTAACAAAATTGAAAAACATCTGGAGATATGGTATAATGAATAATGTCTTTATAATAATATTATCAATTATTATGCTTTGGTTTTGTCTTAACCAAATATTTAAAATCACAAAAACAAATTATATATATTTATATGCAATTATATATGTAATTTTATTATATTTAGTTTTATTTAATCGTGAAAAATTTGATGAAAGTATTTATAGTGATGGAACGTATATTACTAAATGGATAAAACTTATTTTTACTAATAAAGTTGTGTTTATTAATTTAATTGGTAATATTTTAATTTTTATTCCTCTAGGTATTTTTCTCAAATATTTTAAGATAAGATTTATTTCTGCTTTTGTGATAATTATTATTTTAGTTATTTCAATTGAAACTCTTCAATACTTAACGAAAAGAGGAATTTTTGATATAATGGATATTTTTTTAAATATCATAGGAGCAAGTATAGGATATATGCTCATTAGAAATAGAGGTGAAAAAAATGAGTGATGTTGTAGTAAAAAATGTTGTGGAAGAATTAAATTTAGAAGTTATTTATGGGAATAGTTATTTAGATAAAAAAGTGTCAAAAATGATGTCTAGTAGACCAAGTGTTGAAATTTATTCAGGATATTTTGATTATTTTGAAAGTGATCGTATGCAGGTTATTGGTACCAAAGAGTTGACGCTTTTTAATATGCTTAGTACTAGTTTAAAAAAAGAAAGATTAGAAAAATTATTTTCATATAATTCCCCAGCTTTTGTGTTTACAAAAAATGTTGATGCTCCTAAGGAGTTCGTTGAATCTGCCATTTTACATCAAATCCCAATCTTAAAGAGTAAAGCGTCAACTTCAGGGTTTATTGGTGAGTTGACAAATTATTTACAAAGTAAATTAGCACCACGTATGAATACAAATGGTTCTATGATGGAAATTTATGGAATTGGTGTTTTAATTATAGGAAAGGATAGTATTGGCAAAAGTGAGACGACTTTAGAACTTATTAAAAAAGGTCATATTATGATTGCGGACGACCTAACTCAAATGTATCAATCTGAACCAGGTATTGTTGTGTGTGAAGCAACGAAACAACGAAAAAGCTTGATGGAAATTAAGGATTTAGGGATGATTAATGTTGAACAAATCTTTGGTATAGGTGCAGTTCGTAATCATAAAAATCTTCAACTTGTTGTTGAGTTAGTAGAAAAGGTAAATCACCAAAAAGATAGTATTACTTTTTTTGATACGACTTTGCCAAAAATTGAGATTGAAGTAGAAGCAGGGAGAAATATTGGTACACTTATTGAAACGGCCGCATTAAATTATCGTTTGCATCTTATGGGTCAAGATGCAAAAAAAGAATATGAACAACGTTTGAGAAATACGATTTTGAAAGAAGGATAAGATGATTTTGTTTAATAATTTTTTAATCTTATTGACTGATTTGAGGCCTGTCATTGATCCTGATTCAAAGGTTGCTTTTAGTTTATTTGGTATTCCTATTGCTTGGTATGCGGTAATTATTTTATCTGGTGCTTTGATAGCAACAATATATGGATATTATCGTTTTGGTAAACCACTGGGATTAAGCAGTGATACTGTTTTTACAGGACTGGTTTTAGGATTATTATTTGGTATCATTGGGGCTAGACTTTACTATGTCATTTTTACAGCATCTAGTGGAGAAATCCATTATGATAGTTTTATGGATGTTATAAATCCTAGAAATGGTGGATTAGCTATTCATGGTGGAATTATCGCTGCTGCAATTTTTCTTTTTGTGTATTGTCGTAAAAAACACATTAAACTGATTTATTTATTAGAAATTGCAATGCCACTTATTTTGTTTGCACAAGTTGTTGGTAGATGGGGTAATTTTATTAATCAAGAAGCTTTTGGTGGTTTAGTAAAGGTTGATGCTTTAAATACCATTGGACCTTTAACAAATACCACGCAATTGACAGATTCAATTTTGATTGCTCAACGTGAAGCACTATCTAAATTATGGGTTCCTGATTTTGTTATTAATAGAATGTATATTCAAAGTAGTAGTGCTACTGGATTTGTTTGTGCAGGTTACTATTATCCTACTTTCTATTTTGAATCCATTGCTAATTTCATAGGTATTATTATCTATATGGTGGTTAGAAAATATTGGAAGAAGGTTTTAGTTGGCGATGGAATTAGTTTTTATTTAATATGGTATGGTATTGTGAGATTATTCATTGAACTGATGAGAACAGATCCTTTAATGCTTGGTAAAACCGGTATTAGAGTGGCTGTTTTAACCTCTATTATATATATTATTTTGGGTCTTGTTTTCATTATTGTTAGAAGAATTCTAAAATATAAGATGATTTCTTGTAAAGAGGCTTTATATGATCGTAATTCATCAATAATGGAAGAAGGATTTGAAACACCAAAAGAACCATTTATATTAAAAAAAATAGTAGATGTTTTTAAAAAGAAAGATTCAAATGAGGATAGTTCACAAAAAGATGAAGAATAAAGTGATAATTTTTGATTGTGATGGAACTTTGGTTGATACTTTTTTATTAATTGAAAAAACTGTTTTTCAAACCTTTGAAACTCTTTTACCAGATTATCCATTAACAAAAGATGAAGCGCATCAATTTTTTGGTCCCTTTTTGAATGATTCTTTTAAGAAGTATGTAAAAACAGATAAAGAAGTAAAGCAATTAGTTGAATGTTATAGATGTATCAATGATGAATTTATGCCTTATTATATTAAAGCGTATGATGGAATTAAAGAATTATTAGAATCATTAAAGAAGAAAGATTATACCCTTGCGATTGTTTCTAATAAAGTGACTCCTGCAGTTCTTAAAGGACTTAAACTTTGTCAAATAAATGATTATTTTGATTTAATTATAGGGGCTGAACAATTAAAAGAAGCAAAACCCAATCCTGATGGGATTTATCAAGTATTAAAAAAATATCCAAGTGATGAGGTTTTTATGATTGGAGATACTATTATTGATATTGAAACAGGAAAAAATGCAAATGTGAAAACAATTGGAGTGACATGGTGTAAAACTAGTAAAGAAGAATTTATCAAAAATGGTGCTAATTTTGTTGTAGATAAACCACAAGAAATATTAAAGATAGTAAGTGAGTGATAATATATGTATGATGTTATAATATGTGGCTCAGGACCTGCTGGTATGTCAGCAGCACTTTTCTTAAAACGTGCAAATCTAAACATTATGATTATAGAGAAGGCAACTCCTGGGGGAAAGTTGATTAGTACAGTATTAATAGAAAATTATCCTGGTTACATTGAGAATACAGGTATTGATCTTGCAATGATTATGTATCGACAAACCAAACGATTTAAAATTCCCTATACGTTTGCGGAAGTTGTAAGCGTAGAAAAACTTGCAGAGGAACATTTTTTAATACATACAACAGATGGCGATTATGAGGCTAAAAGGGTTATTTGGGCAGCAGGAACAATTGCAAAACTTTTGAATGCTAAAAACGAACAAGAATTTGTTGGTAGAGGTATTAGTTACTGTGCTATTTGTGATGGTAGTTTTCATGAAAAGCAAGATGTAGTAGTCATTGGTGGTGGCAACTCTGCTTTAGAAGAAGCCTTATATCTTGCTAAAATTTGTAATAAAGTTACAATAATTACAAGAGGTCATCAATTCAGGGCGGATAAAGTTCTAATGGAAAAGGCTAGAAATAATGAAAAAATTGTTTTAATTGAACATCATGAAACAATTTCTTTTGATGGCTCAACGTTACTTGAAAAGGTTGTAATAAGAGATAGAGACACAGGACAAATAACAGAACTTTCAGCAAGGGGTGCGTTTATATATATAGGTTTTACACCATCTAGCACAATTTTAAGTAATTTTGATATTTTAAATGATGAGAAGTATATTGTTGTTGATCAAAACTGTGAAACTAAAGTTAAAGGACTTTATGCAGCAGGGGATTGTATTGAAAAACAAGTAAGACAGATTGCTACTGCTGTTGCCGATGGAATATCATGTGCATCAGCTATAATAAAGAAGTTTTAATATGAGTTTTGCCAATGAAGTTAAAAAGGAACTATTGTCTTTAGAAGATGTTGCAACTTGTTGTAAAAAAGCGATGGTTTTAGGTATTTTACAGGGTGGTTGTAATATCGTTTTTTACAATGGTGGAATAAAATTAGTTATAAAATCGCATCTTATTGCTGCTATCCAAAAGACAATGACAATCTTAAAAAACGATTATAAGATTGAGGCAACGATTAAGTATGGTAATGATGACAATATAAATCGAATAAGATATTATTATTTAGAAATAGTTGGTGATGTTGAGTCAATTATTGATGATTATGCTTTATCACCTTTTAGTGAGTTAAGTATAAAACATAAATTAATAAAGAATGAATGTTGTAAAAATGCTTTTGTAAGGGGAATGTATAGTATAAAAGGTTCCATTAATGATCCAAGAAAAAATTGTTATCATTTTGAAATTACTTGCAAAACCCATGAATTAGCTCTTCTATTAAAAGATATCTTTGTTTCTAATCAAATTGAAGCCAAAATTCGAGAAAGAAAAACAGGATATGTAGTTTATATTAAAAAAAGTGAAGATATATCATCATCACTTGCTTTAATGGGAGCATCTAGTGGTGTCTTTTATTTTGAGGATTCAAGAATAGTTAGAGATATATCAAATATGGCAAATAGAATGGCCAATTGTGACATTGCTAATGTGAAAAAAAGTACTGACACAGCCCAAAAACAATTAAGGGCGATTGAATATATCAAAAAAACAGGATATTTTTATAAAATGTCTCTTCGTTTGCAAACAATTGCTACAATGAGAGAGGATTATCCTGATGCTACGTTGGAAGAACTAAGTGAATTTTCTGATAAAGTATTTGGAAAAAGACTTTCAAAATCAGGAATTAGTCATTGCTTAAAAGCATTAATGAATCAATATGAAGAAATTTTAAAAGAAAATAATAATAAAAAAACTAAGAACTGAGTTCTTAGTTTTTTTATTTACATAAATCATTCTTATGCATCGTAACTTCGCTTATAGGAATACTCTTCATCTTCATCTGGAATAGCCCAAGCTACTGCAGCAACTACTGCAGCAATTCCTACTATAGAATATATAATACGCGAAATAATTACGCTAAATCCATCAAATAAGAATGCTACAAGGTTAAAGTCGAATAGACCAATAAGTCCCCAGTTTAAGCCACCAATGATTAAGAACACTAAAGCTATATTTCGTAATACTTTCAAAATAATTACCTCCTATTACAAATTTACAATATTATTATTAACAAATATTATAAAAATAGTAATGGTAAAATCTAGAGAAAAAATTTAATTATTTGTAATTTTTTTAAAGATTGATGAATAAAATCTAACGTGTGAGGTAATGCTATGAAAAGAAAAACATTTAAATTATTTTTAGTTATGTGTATATTGACATCCATTTGTTTCATCACTAGTTGCAAAAAAAATAAACCTGTAGATGAAACTTTTCCTGAAATTGTAAATAAACTTACAAGTTATAAACTTGTTGGTACATTAGAATCTAATTTTCCAAGTGGAACAAAAGAATGTAATGTAACAACATATTATCAATCACCAAATATGTATCGTGTTGAATTACAAAATCCTAATACGGTTGAAACGCAAATAATGATTAAAAATGCCGATGGTGTTTATGTTTTAGTACCAAGTATTAATAAAACTTTTAAAGTAAATTCATCTTGGCCGGCAAATTCTAGTTATCCTTATTTATTGCAATCTATTAGTAATGATATTATTAGTGACAGTAATATGATAACCAAAAAAGAAGGAAAAGATACAACTTTAGAGTTAAAAGCGAAACTATTTAATGGAGATCAAAATACGACTCAAAAAATTATTTTTGATGAAAATAAAATGCCTAAAGAAGTCTTATTGTATGATAAAAATCATAATTTATTGACTCGCTTTGTCGTTAAATCAATTGAACAAAATCCTTCACTAGATCAACAATTATTTAAAACAACCGAATCATTAGAAACTTTAAATGTATATTATAAAGAAAATCCAATTGAGTATGAACGTCTTGTTACTTATCCAACATATTATCCAGAAGGAACTGCATTAAAAGAAGAAGTAATTACTGGAGATGCAATGAATAAATTTGCTATCATGAAATTTGGTGGTACAACAAATTATACAATTATTCAGAAGTTTATAAATGATTCAGAAGATCAAGTAGTTGAATATGTTAATGGTGATGTTTATATTATGGGTGGAGCTTTTGCTTTTATAAACGAAAATAATATTTGTTTTTATACTGATGGTATTCAATATACAATAGCATCTAATGAAGTTGAAGTAATGGAAATGATTAAAATGGGAGAATCATTGAAAACAACGGATATAAAATAATTTATATAAAACAAATCATATACTATGATAGTATATGATTTGTTTTTCATAAGTGTTGATAAAATATCTATAATGTGTTATAATAAATATATGGTGATAAAAAATGGATAATAAAATTATAAAATTGTGTTTATTTTCAATCATAGTTTTATTTATTTCGACATTAATAAGTTGTAAAAAAAATAGTTCAATTCATAGTTACTCTGAAATGGATCGCATAATTTATCAAAGCATTTTAAGTAAAGAAGATAACTATTTAGTTTTTATATATGGTGATAACTGTTCTGCATGTGAAGAATTAGAAGAACTTTTATGTCAGTATGCTACAAAGGCTAAGAATAAAAAGAGTTATATGCCAATTTTTGCTTTGAACTCATCAAACACAAGAGTAAATAAAGGATTAATAGCTACTGGAGGCGATAATTCTTATAGTGATTTTAAAAACACTAGTAATTATTTGGATATTCAAATTTCCACTACTCCAGCCCTAATTATTGTAAAAGATGGGAAAGTTAGTGACTATATTTCTACAAAGGTAACTAAAACCCCTAAAACAGATATCAAAGAATATATGAATAACTTAATGAAATAGGAGTACATAATGAAAAAAGTAAAGAATTTAGATTTAATTATCATACTTGTTGCTATAACTATTTTAGGGATTATAACGGCTATCGTTTTAGCAATAAGACCATATGAAGTAAAAAAATTTGATAAAATTACGCATGTTAATATAGATAATTATAAAACAATAAAAAATAATAAAGAAGAATATTTTGTTCTTTTATATGATAGCAATAATACTAAGTATGAACTTTTAGAAGAATGTGTTGTAGCATATGCTGAATTTGCAAGAAACAATAAGGATGTGCCAAATATATATGTAATTGACTATCGAAGCAATAAAGAAATCATTAATTCTAGTAACTTTAATATTAATGATGTAAAGTTAGATTCAGAAATTCCATGTCTTGCTAAAATAACAACAAGTGGCTCTTTAACGAATAAAAAGAAGAACATATCTGATATATGTAATTTATTAGAAGATTATATGAGTGGTAAAGAACAATAATAAAGGATGATTTTATAATCATCCTTTTTACATTTCTTCAATATAGTAAATATAATCTAAAGATTTTAAAGCATTAATAATATCATTATGCGTTTTATATTCTTTTAATTTATTATTTAGGATAGATAATGACACGGAATAAACACTTAATCCTGAATTTATGTATGATGTATTTGCTTCAATATCATCTATTCTTAAACCAAGTTCTCGAATAACAGTTGTAAAATCTTTTAGATAACTATAGTTTTTTAATTCAAGATGAATTTCAAAATGATTTGAGTGATTTTTTAAGTAAATTTCTAAAGGTGGTATAAGTGATAAAACACATAAAAATGTAATAAAACAAAAGAGTACGATTGTATAGTAACCTGTGCCAATTACAAGTCCCAATATACCAGATGCCCAAAGGCCAACTGAAGTTGTTAATCCTTTAATTTGATTTTTTGAACTATATAATATTGTATTTCCACTAATAATAGCAATACCAATAATAGTGGAGGCTGAAATAATCCAAAAACCAGTTGATAAATCTTTAATTAAAATTAAATCTATAATCATTGCTAAAGTTGAGGCTAAAGAAACAATGATGAAGGTTCTTAAACCTGCCGCATGTCTTTTACTAGAGCGTTCCCAACCAATTATGGCAGCTAAAACAATGGATAGTACAATTCTTAATAAAGTACTCCAAATAGTTAGGTCAACAGACCAATTTCCAAGTAATTGACCAATAGGGTCATTGAATAAAAAAATCATATATATCCTCCTATCTTCTATTTCGTATCAAACCACTGCGTTTTTGATTTACCCAATAATATTCTTCCGCAGCTTCAGTAAATGCATTTTCTTCTTCATTTAAGATTTCTTCATGTTTTGGTATCTGTTCTTGTATTTTGTTTATTCTTTCAATCAATATTTCAAGTTGAGTTTTTTTAGTACCGTCAATATTTAGTGGCGAAACATCTGTTATATCTTCTAATTTATTAGAATATGATTTTGATAAATATAAAGATGCTTTGGCAAGAGCAGGACCAATCAATTCATATAAAACACTTGAGGCAAGAATAATGGTTTCTAAAGCAATTCCGATTTCGCCCCCAAGGGTTCTAGCACCTAGAGCAGCTAATCCAATAGCAACTCCTGCTTGGGGTATCAAAGCAAAACCTAAATAATTTCTAACCTCTTTTTTCTTTTTGGTTATCAGACAACCAAGATACGCACCGCTATATTTTCCAATAATTCTAACGATAAAATAAATTATGCCAATGATAAGTAAAGAAACGCCACCAATTAGGGAAGATGAACTGAGTAAAGATTCTAATTTAAAATTAATACCAGATCTTACAAAGAATAATAATAAAATAGGTGGACTAAAATAGTTTAATTGTTTAAATAATTTATCATCTTTAGATATATTTATATATACAGTTCCCATTGACATACAACCAAGAAGTGGTGATATATCTAAAAGAGAACATATACCACAAAATAAGAAAATCATTGCAATGGATATGATTAAACGATTATCTGTTGTTCTTTTTTGGGTCATTAAAAGTTTCATAAGTAAGCCAAAAATTCCACCAACTATTAAAACGGCAATATTAATTCCTAAAGGTTTTATGATGGATAAAATATGGATTGAATTTGTAGCATGCATTGATGAGGTAGCAATAGATATTGCAATGCTATAGGCAAGTAATCCAACGATATCATCTAAAGCAACCACTTGGAGAAGGGTATTTACAAAATCTCCTTTAGCACCTGTTTGTCTAATTGTCATTACTGTTGATGCAGGAGCAGTTGCTGCAGCAAGTGCCGATAAAACAATTGAAAAAGCCAAATTCATTTTCAAAATAAAAAACATCACAATAAAAATCAATAAAGATGCCATCAAAGATTCAAAAATAGTTATCACAATTACTTTGTTACCATTTTTTTTCAAAATAGAAAATTTAAAAAATTCTCCAGTACTAAATGCAATAAAAGCTAAAGCAATATCAGAAAGAAAATCCATTCCTATTACAATAGTTTCGGGAACTAAATTGAATACATAGGGTCCTAGTAGAATTCCAGTAAGAATATAAGCTGTTACATTTGGTAATTTTAATTTTTTTGTGATTCTAGTCATTGCAAAACCACCAAAAAGCATTACTGAAACTGAAATAATAATCATTGCAACATTAGAAGTTACGCCAAATTTTTCATAAATATTCATTTTCTCACCTTTTTCTAAAAATATCTATATGTTGTATCATATAAAATAAATCTATAATTATTAAATAAAATCATAAATTTGCAAATGTAATTATCATATGGTATAATTATAACACCAATTTACTATAAAGTAAAATTATTGTTTTTTTGATAATCATAAAAAAATTTTATTATAGAGGTAGATATGATTGATTTAAAAATTAAAACTTTATTAACAGTAGCAGAAGAAAAAAATTTTACGAAGGCCGCAAATAAATTAAATTTGACACAACCTGCAGTAAGTCATCAGATTAAAGAATTGGAGGATGAATTACAAGAGCAATTATTTATTAGAAAAAAGGGTGATATTATTCCTACCCCTATTGGGGATATTGTTCTAAATTATGCTAGAAAATTTGTTGCAATGCACAATAAAATGTTAGATGATATCAAACATAATCATAAAATAAATATAAAACTTGGTATAACTCACACAGCTGAAAGTAATAAAATTACTGAAATTATTGGATCTTATCTTATCAATAATCCGGGGTTATCGGTTACTATTATTACTGATACTACTAATAATTTATATAAGATGGTTGAAAATTATGAATTAGATTTAGCCATTGTAGATAATAAAAAAAATGTTAAATTAAATTATTTGCCACTGGATACTGATTATTTGGTCTGTGTGGTTAATAATAATTCACCACTTGCTAAGAAAAAAATAGTAACTTTAAAAGAATTAAAAAAAGAAAACTTAATTCTTAGGCTTGATTCTTCTTATACAAGAAAATTATTTGAGTCTACGCTTGAAAGTATTAATGAATCAATCAATAGCTTTAAAATAATTTTAGAATTAGATAATATTGAAACAATTAAAGATTTAGTTAGGAAAGATATGGGAGTATCAATTTTGGCGAAAAATACTTGCATAGATGAAGTGAATAGAAAAAAATTAACGATTTTACCGATTGAAAATTTGAGTATGGTGAGAAAAAATTATATAATATATACAGATTATTTCAATTATATTGATAATGTAAAAGAATTGATAAATCATTATAATAAAGAAATGCATATTAAAACAAATAATGTTTGATTGCAAATTTAAATAGTAGTTTATTATTTAAACGACCAAACAAAAAAAGATAAAGTTTAAAAATACCAACTTTATCTTTTTCATTTTTTACATAAATATCTCTAAATGATTAAATTTTTTCAAAATATTCAATATTGGTTACAAATATAGTCGCTCCACCTACAACAACTTCGGCTGTATTATAGTTTAATGAATGAATGATTCCTGAGGTTGATAAGAAAGAAGGAATTTGTTCAACTCTTTTTTTGCAATTACTACGTATGATTTCTAATGCTTCTTCTAATCTGTTATTTTCAATGCCTATTAAAATGGTTGCATTAGTTTTTCGTAAAAAGCCTCCATTTGTTGATATTCTTGTGTGATAGAAGCCTCTTTCTGTTAAAGCATTGCTTAAGAATGATTCATCCTTTTTATTAATAATTGCTGTTATTAATTTCATATATACCTCCTATTAAATGAAATCTTAATATAATAATATATTATTTTTAATAAAAAATCAAGATAGTTTTATTAAATTAGTTTATAATATAAAAAATGCTTTCATAAAAAAGAAAGCATTCCTATATCTATATGACAAAGACAATACATTTTAATATATGCATATTTATATAAATTAAACTTTTCAATCTACAAATCAATCCAAATTCCTTCATCTTGAATCTTTGCGTTTGGCAGTGAACGATAAAATCGTTGTGCTTCTTCGTTGTGGGCGATTAACCCTACAAGTGTGTTTACTCCAATTTCCTTCAAATATGTCCTTAGATGTTGCATAAGTTTTTGTGCTATCCCATTGTGTCGATAACTCTTTATAACACAAATCCAATCTAGATAAGCTTTTACGCTTCCATCAAAATGACTTGGGATTAAACAAGCATCAATTCGTCCCACTACTTTCTTATCAACATAAGCTAAAAATGAAATTGCGTTTTTGTACAACTTATCGGAAAAACTATTCAAGACTGTCGTTTTGTAGGCTTCATCAATTTCCCAACCCCAAAAATTTTCTTCCTTTCTTAATGCAAGTTCAAAAATGACGCAATCGGAAAACCGGCTTTTTGTATACTCCTTAATCACTATTTCCAAAATAGATGTCCTCCATAAATTTTATTATAAGTCAAATGATTACGTATCTTTTTTCGTAAATTATGCAAGTATTATATCACAACATATCTTAAAACACAAATAAGAAGTATGAATTAAAAGTTTTGATTTTTATTTCTGCTTTGTTTATAATGAAAAAAGGTATTGACAATTTTTGTTTATTGTATCAATACCTATAATTACTTATGGGGCGAATAGTGGGATTCGAACCCACGCATGACGGAGCCACAATCCGCTGTGTTAACCACTTCACCATATTCGCCATTTAAGACTGGCAGGGGCAGTAGGAATCGAACCCACATTGACGGTTTTGGAGACCGGTGTACTACCGTTGTACGATGCCCCTTTATAACTTTGCTTTATTATTATAGCAAATATTTTAAAAAAAGGCAAGTATTTAACAAATAAAAAGAAAATAGCTATAAAAGCTATTTTCATCATATCAATTAGTCTCTTGGTTCAAATGTTTTACAATGAGTGGTTTCTGGTTTTCTAGATTGTTTATTCGTACTTTGTTCTGAATCAACATTAGCAATTTCAATACGATCAGCATAACATCTTTGTCCTTTTTCATATACACAGTTAATTGCATCGCAATAAACTTCTGTTTGTAAAGATGGATTGTTACCCATTTCAGCAAATTCATAATTATAGGTGTCTACGTCTTTTAATAAATAACTTTTACAAGATGTTTCTTTTTTATTATGTGATTCAGGACCATCAACATCAATATAGTTTTTAGCACATAATCCGTCTGCATTGTGAGCGCATTGATTGACTTTACATTGTAGTTTTGGCATATTATTCATCTTCCTTTCAAAAATATTATTACCAATATTTAAATTCGTATGCAATTATTTACATTTTTTAATTTTCAATGATTTTACATATTGTTTGACAAAAAGAAGAAAAAAAGGTATAATATTATAGCAATGGAGTAGTACTCAAGAGGCTGAAGAGGCGCCCCTGCTAAGGGTGTAGGTCGGGAAACTGGCGCAAGGGTTCAAATCCCTTCTACTCCGCCATTGGTTCGTTGGAGAAGTGGCTTAACTCACATGCCTTTCACGCATGCATTCACGGGTTCGAATCCCGTACGAATCACCATTAAAGTAAATCGGTAAGTCTTCTATGTAAGGCTTACTTTTTTCAATTTTATAGGGTATTTTAGCCATTTTTGGTTAGAATGCCTTCTTTTTTTACGCAAATATGAAACATTTTGTAGTAATAACTAGGTGCTAATAACCACGGATTCGAACCATTGTTTTACGGGATTTGAATCTTTGCTTCTTACGGGATTTGAACCTATAAAGATAATTATTTAATAGAAAAGCGAATATTATTATAATTATTGACTACTAAACATAAAGATATTATCACGAAATTTTATAAATTTATATTGAAAGCGCTTGCGTTTTTTACCAAATTATGGTATGCTATAGTTGAAAAGATAAAAAGTTATTTCTAGGATATGTGGGGATTATAGACAATATTAGAAATAAATGTAATAATGAAGAAACACTCTCCTAGAAAAGGGGAGTTTTTTGCTTGAAAAAAGAAGATAGTAATTGTAGAGGGGGGATATTAAATGAAAATTTACTTAAGAAATAAGGTGATACTCGAAATTTCTTTGTATGGCACAATGGATGCTATAAAATAAAGGAATTTAAAAAATTATAGAAAGAAGAAAATTAAATAAATGAAAAATAGAAATAAAAATAATTATTCAATTCATGCCACAAATATATCATTATTTTCTAAAATTATAATTGTTGTTTTAGTTATAGGCATGATACTTGGTCATATTAATTTTTCAGTTTTTGCAAGTGCGTTTAGACCCAAATATAATGAAGAAATAACAATTGATAATAATCAAGATATATCAAGTATTAGGCGTCTTGGTGAAGATGAATCTTTAAGAACATCAAATTCTAAGACATACATAAAAGAAAATGGTTCACTTGAACTTGAATATTATCCTGAAGAAATACATTATTTGGAAAATGGTGTATATAAAGAAATTGATAATACACTTAAGTTAGTTGACAACAATTATACAAATACACATAATAAGTATAATGTAATGTTGCCAACAAGAATTACAGATAATAATAAGGTTATATATAATTATCAAGGTAATATTATTAAGATATTTAGAAATCTAAACTCTAGTAATACAATTATTAGTAATATTAATAAAAATACGATTAATTTGAAAGATGAAATAAGTTATAAGTTAAATAACAATGAAACAATTAAATATAAAGTATCACAAAGTTCGATTGAAGAAGATGTAATATTGAATAATTATATTTCCAATTATGCATATGAATACTTTATTGAAACACCTTTAAGAATAGAGCGTGTGGGGAATAATTTAGAATTTTATAATGATAACACTAAAGTATTTGTAATGGATGAATACGTAATGTATGATTCATTAAATAATAAATCAAATGACATTGATTTTAAAATTTCTTTAGTTAGTACTAATGTGTATAAAATAGAAGTTACTCCAAGTGATGATTATTTAAAGGCTGCAGCTTATCCAGTTGTAATAGACCCCGAAATAACTATAATTGATGGGGGATTGATTGATGGAGCGTTTAGTGTTACAACAGTTGATGAATTAAATAATACAACAGTTCATCATTCGATTGGTTCTTTTACAATTAATAATAGAATCAACTCTAATCTGAGTGATGATATTAAAGCTTATTTTAATGTTTTAATACCACAATATTATAATACCTCATTAGTAAATGCATTACTCAATAATCAATTTATGTATGCATATGTTACATTACCTACTATTTCTATAAATAGATATTCAGATACGATTGTAAATTTAAAATATGAAGGTGAAATAGTTGCTAGTGATATATTTCATAGTAGTAATGTATTTAATCATAAATTTGATGTATATAATGTAATAAGTAATAGAATTGATGAACTAGCAAATAGTGATTTAAATTTTACATTCGAACTTACGCTTGATGGTACTGATGATACTAGCATTACATATTCATTAGGTGGAGACTTAACAGGACCAAAACCTATTCTTACTTTAGGTTATATGAGTGAGGCAGGCCTAGCAGATTATTATACTTATGAATCTTTTAACTTAGGTGATGGAAGTACTGGATATATTGCCCATAATAGTGGTAATTTAACATATTTATATAGTGACATTAGTGATAATTTACTTAATTTAACTCATATTTACAATGTAAACAGAATGAATGAAAATAGTAAATATGGTAAAGGATTTAGTATAAATTATAATGAGAAAATATCAACATTTTATTATGATGGAAGACTCGAGTTAACACTAGGTGATGGAAGAAATGTTTTATTTAGCGCAGTAGATTCAACTAGTTTAGAGTTCATTGCAAACGATGGTAGCTTAGATAAACTTACTAAAAAACTAGAAAATAATATCCTTTTAGGTTATGAAATAGAAACATCAAGTGGTAATTTAAAAGTTTATGATGTAAATGGTTATTTAATTAAAGTATATCAAAATGTATTAGATAAAGAAAATGGTGTATGGAATGAAAAAGCGAAATATGTAGAACTACTATATGATGAAAATTATTATTTAAGAATAGTTAAAGATAATTATAATAACAAACTAGAGTTGGACTATAATTTCATAACAGGAAAATTAACAAGAATAGATTATTATAAATATGATGAGACAAATTCTTATGTAAATACAATAAGTATTAGTTACACATATAACGATGATAAACTAACTCAAATATCTAAAACACTATCTTTAAATAATGATATAAAAACAATTCATACAATTATTGATTACGATAAATTTATTAGTAGAATTTCTATAAATAATAAAGGTTATACATTTCAATATGATTTAAGAAACAGAATAACTGAAGTAAAAGTTTATTCGAGTAGTTTTACCAATGGAACACACTTAACTTTTGATTATGATACAAAAGGTAAAAGAACAACGATTACGGATTCAAGTAATAGAAGAATATCATATACATTTGATAAATATTATCATACAAATTCAGTAACTGATTCAAATGGATATACAACATTTTATAAGTATAATGATATTTATTATGATGAATCAGGAAATACTATAACCAGTCCTAACTACAATTTAAACCATAAAATAAATGTCAGTTCAAATAATTTCAAAAACACTATTAATCAAGTGACTAATCATGGTTTTGAAATAGTAAGTAGTAGTGATATTTATGGGTGGACAAAAGAAGTGACTGGAAGTTCGAATGCCCAAATAGAAACAAACTCATACTTATATGGTTCTAAAGTGTTAGATTTAAAAAAAGGCAGTGGTCCTTCCAAAGTATACCAAGAAATAAATGTTGAAGAAGGAATCGAATATATTGTAAGTGGATATATTAAAAATGTAAATAATGGAACAGGTGCATATATCAATGTAACTCCAATCAGTGGAACATTTAGTAATATAAGTAGCAGTCAATATATAAAATCAACAACAGATTTTGTAAGATTTGAATATAAATTTACATCAAACTATACAGGATGTGCTAAACTATATTTGGTAAACGAATCAACAGGTCATTCGTACTTTGATCAAATACAAGTAAATACAAATTATGTAGATACAAGATACAACTATTTAGAAAATTCTTCATTTGAAAAAACGACTAGTGCGGTAGGATATGAGTTTCCAAATAGTGTATGGAATCATAATAATGCAATAGTAACTAATAAACAACCAGAATTTGATAATTTTGTTGGTAATAAAAACTTATTACTTGGAAAAAACGGTTATGTTTCTCAAACAATTAATACTGTAGGTTTAAAAGATGATATATTTGTTTTTGGTGGTTATGCACTTTACGAAAATTACACGGGAAGAGTTAAAATATCACTTACCATAAATTATATAGTTGATGAAGAAAATAATACTTCAAGTGATACCATAAGCTTTATCTTTGATGATGCAACACTTAACGCAAGATATATGATGAATAAACTAGTTGCAAAATATAATTATTCATCAATAACTTTAAAAGTAGAAAATGAATCTTTAACAAGTTATGCATATGTAGATAACTTAAGTGTATTTAAAGAAGGATACGGAATAAATGTTAGTTATACTGATGAAGGAATGGTTAGTGAAGAGTATAATGAAGTAACTGATGAAGTCACTAGTTATGAGTATGATGAGAATAATAATTTAACAACCATTACAACAAATGAAAAAACTACTAATATTGAATATAATGATAATAATTCTATAGATTTAATTGAAAAAGAAAATGTTACAAACCATTTTGAATATGATGAATATGGTAATGTTGTAAGTACTAATGTTGATACAACTGATTCTACTAATTCATATAGTAGTGGTAGTACAACTTATTCAAGTAATGGATTATTCCCAACATCCCAAACAGATATTTTGGGAAATACTACAAATTACGCGTATGATATATTAAGTGGTTTGGTAAAAGAAATAATAAGAGGAGATGGATATCAAGAAAATTATACATACGATGCCTTCGGTAATATCTTAACACAAACAAGTGGTACAAAATATAGTAAACAAACTATAACATACACTTATGATGTATATGGAAATATTACATCTATTTCAAATGGCAGTTTAATATATTCATTTACCTATAATAATTATGGTGATATTAAAACCATCAAGATAAATAATAATGTAATTGTTACAAACAACTATGAAAACGAAAATAGTTCTAATCCATATACAGGAAACTTAGTTTCAAGTACATATAGTTATGGAACAATTAGTTTTACTTATTATGAAGATGGAAATATCAAAGAAGTATATTACAATAATAGTATAGTTTTATCATATATTTATAATGATTATGGTGAAATAGCATCGTACAATGATTATAGAGAAGATGTTACATACTATTATAACTATGATTATCAAAATAGACTAATAAACATTAACGCAACAAATGGAAGAAATATAACGTATACATATGATTGTGATAGTAACTTAGTTTCTAAAACCAACATTTTAGGAACAAATAGCTATACATATAATGACTCAATTCTTTCTTCAGAAAATATTTCAAACAAGTTTAATACTAGTTATACATATTCAAATGATTCATTTAAAAATTTAAGTATTGTAAGTTACTATATAAACAATAATCAAATCGATATAAATTATACAAATGAAACAATTACTACACCAGATAACGAAACACTTTATACAGGACGTGTTAAAGAAGTAACATATACCAATAATAATAGTGAAATAATTAAGTATGTTTATGAATATGATAATTACACAAATAACATCACTAAAATTGAAGGCTATACCAATAATATATTAGTATATAGTGAAGAAAACTACTATGATAAGTTTAATCAATTAAACGTTCAATTTATATACGCAAATAATACTTACTATATGTATGAATGTGGATATGATACAAGAGGAAATATAGTAGGCTATTACTTACAAAATCAAACAACAAGAGAAACTATAAACTCAGGGGAATTTACTTATAATATAAATAATGAATTAGTAGCAACAACAATAAATGGTGTAACCTATAATATGACTTATTCAAGTATAGGCTTTCCAAGTTCTTATTTAGGTTGGAATATAACATATTATATGAACCAAATTACAAGCATTACAAAAGGCAATTCTACAGTATATTATTCATATAATGCCAATGGAATAAGAACATACAAAGAAGTTATCAAACCAAACGGAACTAGTACAACATCATATATATTAGAAGGAAACAAAATAATAGGTGAAATAAGAAATAATACCAACATTATTAATTATTACTATGATTCTAATGAAAACCTAGTTGGTTTCACTTACAATAATGTAAAATACTTATATTTAAAGAATCTTCAAAATGATGTAATCGGAATAGTTGACGAAACAGGTAATACTATAGTAAAATATTACTATGATGGATATGGAACAATAATAGATGTCATAGATACATCAGGAATCAACCTATCAAGTATTAATCCATTTAGATACAGAAGTTATTATCAAGATGATGAAACGGAGATGACGCGAATATCCACAATAAAACAATTAAAAATAAATGGACTTCGGCTTTAATATCGGAATTACAGATAAGTAGTTCCGATTTTTTTATAAAATAGACATATATAGGTTGACATCTCCGATTTGCCGAAATATAGAGTGGTAGGTTGGATTATATACGGTTTGCAAAAGAGCAACCGTAGTTGACTTGTTTACTCTTTATGATAGAACGGAAAAACAATAAACTTATTTGTGAAAGTGATTTGGACGAAAATAAAGCATATATACTGTCTTTAACCTAAAAAATTGCGCAGTGAGTGAGGCAAGTGCGGATGCTCTATACATGTCTGATTTGTAAACTTTTACCGAGTGGAAAATAAATGAATCAAATCTCTTGACTGTATTTAGTATTTTTACTATAATAGAATATAGCAGATAGGCTAAATATAGAGGTGTATTTATGAATGATGAAGTATTCCAGGCATTAGCAAGTCCCTATCGAAGAGAAATAATAAAATTGTTAAAATGGAAGAATTTAAGTGCCGGTGAAATTGCGAAAAAATTTGATATCTCTCAGCCTTCAATTTCAAGACATTTAGATGTTTTGAAACGGGCTGAGATTATTACGGCTGAACGCAAAGCAAACCAAATCATTTATTCACTTAATTTTTCTTTTGTAGAAGAAATATGTGTTGAAATAACGGATTTATTCAGAATAAAAGACAAATTGAAAAAGGAGAATATCGTTTGTGAAAGCAAATAAAATTCGTGGAAGAATCATTATTGATGCGAGTATCATGTTAGGGCTTTTTATAGTCTGCACGGGAATTTGCTATCTACTTGATTTTTTTCGAGTAAACGATCTTAACTTTCTGATTATTTATATACTCGGAATACTGATTACGGCTGTGTTTACGCATGGTTATGTCTATTCTCTGAGCCTTTCCGTGTTAAGCGTATTTGGGTACAATTTCTTTTTTACTGTACCGCGTTACACCTTTCATTTCAACGATAAGTCATATATTGTAACCTTTATTTTAATGCTGATCGTAGGCGTATTCATCTCTACGGTTACATATCAATTAAAAAGGCGACTTGCACAAATCAACGCGTTAAACGAAGAAAAAGCGCGACTGAAAAGCGAAGCGGAAAAGGAACAGATGAAAGCCACTCTTCTGCGCAGTATTTCTCACGATTTGAGAACACCGCTTACGACAATGAAAAACGGCGCGGAAGTTCTCTTGAATAATCAAATGATTGAAGAAAGCGATCGGCAAGAAATTTTGTCGAGTATCGTTTCAAAAGCTGATTGGACAATCAGATTGGTGGAAAATCTATTGTCGCTTTCAAGGATAGAACAAGAAAATCTGACCGTCAAAAAGAAACCGGAAGCACTTGAAGAAATTATCCCGCAAGCGGTACGAACGATTCACGGTGCGCTTGGAAACAGAAAGATACACTACGATATGCCCGCTGAATTATTGCTCGTTCCTATGGACGCGACGCTTATTATTCAAACAATAAGCAATATTTTGGGTAACGCCGTAAAACATACGGCAGAAAACGGCAATATAACGATTAAGGTTTGGAACGCGGGGCATAATTCTGTTTTTCGTATTTCCAACGATGGAGCACCCATTCGGGAAGAAGATTTACCGCACATTTTTGACGCGTATTATAAGGGCGGCGACAGTATGCAAGAGAATGGAGTCGGTTTGGGGTTATCCATTTGCAAACTGATTATAACGGCACACGGCGGAAAAATTACCGCAAGAAATTTGGAACAGGGAGTTGTATTCGAATTTATGCTTCCTATGGAGGATAATAATGGCTGAAATTTTAATAATTGAAGATGATAAGGCGATACAAAACTTATTAAAAGTTTCACTTAAACAGGAGGGGTATGAAATTAAGAGTGCATCGACAGCCCGCGAAGGCATCGACTATGTAGTATCAAATATTATTGATTTAATTATACTCGATTTAGGCTTACCTGATTTAGACGGCATTAACGTAGTCAATGCCGTGCGCGGATTTTCGGAAACATTACCTATTATTGTTGTAAGTGCACGAAGCGATGAAAGCGAAAAAATAAAATGTCTTGACGCAGGGGTGAACGACTATGTGCAAAAGCCTTTTTCCAGCGCAGAGCTTATGGCTCGTATCCGTGCGACTCTTCGCCACAGCACCCATACTGAGCAATCAGCTGTATTTGAGAATGGTGATTTAAAGATAGATTACACAGCTCATAGCGTATATATCGGTGAAAGTGAAGTGCATCTGACAAATTATGAGTACAAAGTGCTCTGCGTGTTGGCGCAGAATGTCGGAAAAACGCTTACGCATAACTTTATTATCTCAAAGGTGTGGGGATTTGGCGGAAACGATGCGAATGGTTTGCGCGTCTTTATGGCGGGTATTCGTCGTAAAATCGAAAAGAACCCTTACGAACAAGAATTTATTCGTACCGATGTTGGTGTAGGATACAGAATGAATAAAATTAACTGAATAATAAAAAAGGCTTAGCGGTCTGCCATTTTGGGCGGACCGCTTTTTTAATACAATCTTAATGCGTCGGAAGGCAATCTCAATACTCTCTTAATGTGATATGTGATAAAATATATTTGCAATGAGGAGGTGAAAACAATGTTGGCAGCTGCAAAAGCGCCTTACCGGCACTCTATAATGAAGCAATATGCTATTACTCCGCCTGTTTCATATGAGGCATCCGAACATACTGTCTGTGGAAATGATTTGCTGAAAAAAATTGCTAAAACAATCCGCTCTAAAAATTTCAGTACAGCACGCGCATTGTTGAAACAATTTATGTCAACAGATATGGAAAACCCGGAAGCGTATAATTTGCTTGGTATTTCTTACGAACTGGAAGGAAACAGAATAAAGGCGTCGAAGTTTTATAGAGTTGCTTATTATATGGATCAAACATTCCGAGCCCCATCTGATAATCTCAGCAGAGTATGCGATTTCTATTATAAGGGATATTCGGATATCAATTGGGGACTTGAATTTTCAGGAGGTTAAAACATGATAGTTGTAACAATTGTTGCGGGAGGACTTGCACTCTGTTTATTGGTTTTTTTATTTTATACTCTATTCAAAAGTGATAAATCGTAAGGAGGACAAAATGGATAATTTGATAAAAGAACTGAAAGGGAAATCGGTACATATTGTTTTCGATTCGGCAGCATATACACACGGAGGTGTGGCGGCTGCTAATTATAAAATACTTGGATATGCAGACGGATTTTTGAAATTAAGCGATTGGCGTAATGAAATTACTTATTGTAAAATGTCTTTGATCAATAGAATTACTTTATTGAAAACTGAAAAAGAAAAATCTTGTCAATTGGAGGTAGCTGTATGACGGAAAGTATTGTTTTTGCCGTCTTGCAGGACGTGTTCTATCTCGCACTGCTGATTGGCGGCGGATATTTGTTCGGCAAAGCCTTCTATAAGATTTATAAAGGCGAACCCGTATTTGCTCGTAGACCGTTTTTGGCGGTTGAAAACGGAATCTGCAAGGCAATGGGGATTGACTCGAAAGAAGAAATGTCCGTAAAAAAATATGCGCTGTCGATTGCACTGTTCAGCGTATTCGGATTGATTTTCTTTATTGCAATCGTGATGTTACAAGCCTTTTTGGCAATGAACCCCGAACAAATTGACGGGATGAGCTGGCATCTCGCGTTCAACACTGCGGCAAGTTTTATCACGAACACAAACTGGCAAGCGTATTCGGGCGAAACGGGGCTTTCCTATCTTTCGCAAATGCTCTGCTTGACCACGCAAAACTTTTTATCCGGTGCGGTTGGAATTTGCGTGCTGTTTGCCTTGATCAGGGGCTTTACGAGAAAAGAAAGCCGCACAATCGGTAACTTTTGGGCGGACGTTACAAGGGTAACGCTCTTTACGTTGCCCGTCTGCTTTGTCGGCGCTTTGCTGCTCGTTATGGACGGCGTTCCGCAGACGATGAACGGTTCTGTTTCTTATATTGCAATGGACGGCACAGCGCAAAAACTGTATCTCGGTCCCGCGGCAAGCCAAATTATTATCAAACAACTATTCACGAACGGCGGCGGATTTTTCGGCGTAAACTCCGCTTATCCGTTTGAAAATCCAACGCCTTTTACCAATCTGATCGAATGTCTGTCCTTGTTATGGATTCCCGCAGGATTGTGCTTTACGTTCGGTAAAGCGGTAATCCGCAAGGATGAAAACGGAACGATTGTGAAAGAGAAAAATCAAGGGATTGCGCTCTTAAAAGCAATGACGATTTTCTTCGTTGTATGTTTGGCGATATGCACGTTATGCGAATATCTCGGTGCCGTTTGTATGGACGGAGTATCGTCTATCGGTAATATGGAAGGAAAAGAAGTTCGGTTCGGTATCGGCGGCTCGTCGCTTTGGGCAGTAGCAACGACCTGTGCGTCTAACGGCTCTGTCAATGCTATGCACGACAGCTTTACTTCAATCGGCGGAATGATCCCCATGTTCCTGATGATGCTCGGCGAAATTGTTTACGGCGGTGTCGGATGCGGTTTGTACGGAATGATCGGCTTTGCCATTTTGACGGTATTTATCTCCGGTCTTATGGTAGGCAGAACGCCCGAATATCTCGGCAAGAAAATCGGTAGTTTCGATATGAAAATGGTCTGCCTGATTATTCTTACCCCCGTATTGTGCCTGTTGCTCGGCACGGCATCCACCGTTATGCTGACAGTCGCTCCCGAATGGCTGACGAACAGCGGTGCGCATGGCTTTTCCGAAATACTGTATGCATTTGCGTCGCTTGCAGGCAACAACGGCTCTGCGTTTGCCGGCTTTAACGGCAACACGGTTTGGACAAACGTCATCGGCGGAATTATTATGTTGGTTGTTCGTTTCGTTCCGATGTTCGCAACGCTTTTCCTTGCGGGCAGTCTCGGCAAAAAGAAAATGACGCCGCAGACGGACGGAACGCTTGCCACAAACAATGCAATGTTTATCGGCTTGCTGATCGCCGTTATCTTAATTATCGGCGCGCTCAGTTTCTTCCCCGCGCTCGCGCTCGGACCGATAGCCGAATCTCTTGTATAATAGGAGGTTATTATGAAAAGGAATAAAGTCTCAAAGAGCGAAACATCAAAGAAAGGTCAAATGATTGATAAAGCAATCATTTTGGACGCAACGGTGCAATCGCTCGTAAAATTAAATCCTAAAACACAACTCAAAAATCCCGTAATGTTCGTCGTTTATCTCGGCGCAATTCTTACGACAATACTGTTTTTTCTCGCTTTAAGCGGCATAGCCGACGGGGCGAAATGGTACATATTCGCAATCTCTCTCATTCTTTGGTTTACGACGCTGTTCGGCAATTTTGCGGAAGCAATCGCCGAAGGCAGAGGACGTGCGCAAGCCGAAAGTTTGAAAAAAGCCCGCCGCGACGTCATTGCACGAAAATTGAAGTCTGCCGATCCGGAAGCGGAATATACGGAAATCAAGAGCAACGAACTCAAAGTCGGCGATATCGTTCTCGTTAAAGCAGGAGAACAGATTCCTATGGACGGAGAAGTGATTGTCGGTGTTGCCAGCGTGGACGAAAGCGCGATTACGGGTGAATCCGCTCCGGTTATCCGCGAATCGGGCGGTGACAGAAGTGCCGTTACCGGCGGTACTACCGTCACGAGCGACTGGCTTATTATTCGCGTGACTGCGGAGGCGGGAAAGTCTTTTCTCGATAAAATGATATCTATGGTCGAGGGTGCAAGCCGTAAAAAAACGCCGAACGAAATTGCCCTGCAAATTCTTTTGATTACGCTTACGATCATTTTCCTTGTCGTTTCCGCAACATTGCTGCCTTTTTCCAAATTTGCCGTCGGTCAGGCAGGACAAGGAGAACCTATTAGTTTGACGAATATTGTCGCACTGCTTGTTTGCCTTGCCCCCACAACCATCGGCGCGTTGCTTTCTTCTATCGGCATTGCGGGTATGGCACGACTGAATAAAGCGAACGTACTCGCAACAAGCGGCAGAGCAATCGAAGCCGCCGGCGATGTGGATATTTTGCTTTTGGACAAAACGGGAACGATTACGCTCGGAAACAGACAGGCAAGCGAATTTATCCCCGTCGGCGATATCACGGAAAAAGACCTTGCCGAAGCGGCGCAACTGTCGTCAATTGCCGATGAAACGGCGGAGGGCAGAAGCATTGTAGTATTAGCGAAAAACAAGTTCGGACTGCGCGGAAAAGAAATTGCAGAACTCAAAGCGACGTTTATCGAGTTTTCCGCAAAAACGCGTATGAGCGGTGTGGATATCGGCAGCGAACATATCCGCAAAGGCAGTGCCGACGCCATTGAAACTTATGTGAAATCGCTCGGCGGAGAATTTCCATGCGATTGCAGAACAGCGGTAGAAAAAGTAGCAAACGCGGGCGGTACGCCGCTTGTCGTCGCACGAAACGAGAAAGTGCTCGGTGTTATTTATCTGAAAGATATCGTAAAACAGGGCGTAAAAGAAAAGTTTGACGATTTGCGTAAAATCGGTATAAAGACGATTATGATTACGGGCGATAATCCTATGACCGCCGCAGCAATCGCCGCCGAAGCGGGCGTGGATGATTTCGTTGCCGAAGCCACTCCTGAAACGAAACTTACGTTAATCAAAAAATTGCAATCGGAAGGTCATCTTGTGGCGATGACGGGCGACGGAACGAACGATGCCCCCGCTCTTGCGCAAGCCGACGTTGCCGTAGCAATGAACTCCGGCACACAGGCGGCGAAAGAAGCCGGCAATATGGTTGACTTGGATTCCAGCCCCACAAAACTCATTGAAGTCGTGCGTATCGGCAAGCAACTTTTGATGACGCGCGGTGCGCTCACGACATTTTCGATTGCCAACGATATCGCAAAATATTTCGCTATCATTCCCGTGCTGTTTGCAAGTATCTATCCGGGACTGAATGCGCTGAACTTTATGCACCTGACAAGCCCGACAACGGCAATTCTTTCGTCTATACTATACAACGCTTTGATTATCGTTGCACTCATTCCGTTGTCGCTTAAAGGCGTAAAGTACAAGGAACAGCCTGCGGGAAAAATGTTGAAAAACAACTTGCTTATCTACGGTCTCGGCGGCGTAGCTGCACCGTTTGTTTTCATCAAATTATTCGATTTGCTTTTCACTCTGTGCGGAGTTATATAAGGAGATGTATATCTATGAACAATGAAATAAATTTAGAACAAAACACCACCATTAAAAAACGCAAATTCGGAACGCTTCGGGCAGCGCTCGTCTGTCTTGCAATATTTACCGTGCTTTGCGGAATTATTTATCCGCTCAGCGTAACCATTGCGGCACAGAGTTTATTCCCGTATGAAGCGAATGGTTCGCAAATCGTCGTTACGCTGAAAGACGGTACGCAGAAAGTTTACGGTTCCGAACTCATCGGGCAAAATTATGAAAGCGCCGAATATCTTTTCGGCAGAGTGAATACAGGTGCGCCAACTAATCTTTCTCCCGAAAGCAAAGAGTATGAACAGTTGCTGAAAGAACGCATTGCACAGAGAAAAGAAAAATTAGCATCCATCGGATATACGGATATGAACGACATTCCCGATGAACTTATTACTTCAAGCGGAAGTGGCGTGGATCCGCACATTTCTCCGGAGGCGGCATATTTTCAAATTCCCGCAATCGTAACCGCAAGATCGGCGGCAGATAACCCCGTAACGGAAGAAAACGTTAAAGCAATTATTGATCAATATACCGAAGGCAGATTTCTTGGGATTTTCGGCGAAAAACGCGTCAATGTTTTGCTTGTTAATCTTGCTTTGGACGGGTTGATTTGATTATGAAAAAAGGAAAATTAAAAATATTTTTCGGCTATTCGGCAGGCGTAGGTAAAACCTATGCCATGTTGAAAGCCGCAAAGGAAGCGAAAGAATGCGGAACGGATGTTGTTATCGGCTATCTTGAACCGCACGACCGTCCCGAAACGACGGCTATGGCGGAAGGGCTTGAAGTTCTTCCGCTGAAAGCCGTTTTGTACAAGGGCATTATATTAAAAGAGTTTGACGTCGATGCCGCAATTGAACGTCGTCCGCAAATTTTACTTGTGGATGAATTGGCGCATACCAATGCGGACGGCAGTAAAAACAGAAAACGTTATCTTGATGTGGAAGAACTGTTAAACAACGGCATCGATGTCTGGACGACGGTCAATGTACAGCATATCGAGGGCTTGCATGACCTTGTGGATTCGGCGACTTCCGTTGATGTAAACGAGCGCATTCCCGATGAAATTTTCGATTATGCGGATGAAGTTGTTCTTATTGATATTGAGCCTGCCGAACTGATCGAACGAATGCATGAAGGTAAAATATACAATAAAACACAGGCGGCGTTGGCGCTTGAAAACTTCTTTCAAACCGAGCAACTTTCATCGCTTCGGGAAATGTATCTTCGGCGCAATGCCGACCGTATTGAAAAACAAAACAATAACGGACAGCTAAAAACCAAAATTTTAGTGCTTGTCAGTCCGTCCCCGTCGGCACAAAAAAATATCCATATCGCTGCAAGAATGGCAGAGGCGTATCACTGTAAATTTTCTGCGCTGTATGTAGAGCGCGACGGCGATTTAAGCGATATATCGGCGGCAAACCTGAAAAATCACATACGACTTGTAAAGGATTTAGGCGGAGAAATGGTTGTAAAATATGGTGAGGATGTCGTGGAAACGGTCGCCGATTACGCGCGTATTGCGGGAATAACAGATCTCGTTATCGGAAAAACGTGGCAATCAGTCGGTAAAAAAGTAGGCTTGGAAGATAAATTTATCGCTCGTATGCCGGACACACAAGTATTGATTGTACCGGATAACGGACACGGTTCTTACCGAAAAAATCGCGTCGGGGAATTTTTTGCGAAACTTTTTCTTCCCAAGCGGTTACGCGATAAATATCAAACGGCAAATCGCACACTGGATATTCATAATATCATCGAACGCGAAATTGCCGAAAGTACAACGCCGGAACAGACCGTTGCAACCATTCTGTCCCGCGCTTTTATGCGAAGCGTTGCCGTTTTCGGAATGAGAACAGCAATTTCTGCTTGGGCTAATGAAGATATCACTTTTTGGAAAAATAAAAACGAAGAAGCTGTACTTGAATGGGCAAAAAATAATCGCAAACCCGCCGGCAAGGGAACCGATACGTTGCGTTCGGCAAGCGCTCTTTATCTTCCGTTCAAAACAAAAAACGGCATAGTTGTCGTTTCTTTCTCTTGTAGAAATTCAAAACTTACCGTAACGGACAGATTGATTTTCAGCCAAATTGAACCTTTGTTGCAATTGGTTTTGTGAGTTATTATATATGATTTCTGTTTATAACGTGAGCTGAAGCGGTTTTGCCGTAAAGAAAAACATAATTTGCAATAATAGAGGTATTATATGGATGTGCAAGATAAAAAGAAAATCAATAAGGAACGGTCGTATGTATGCTGTCCTATCTGCTCTACATTGTTTATTCAAGGAGAACTTGCAAAAAACTGTGTTGTTAAATGCGAGAACTGCCACCAACGAATTATTGTAGAGATAGAGGATGGAAAAACATCCGCAAAACCATTACATAGTGAAACAAAATAGTCAAATTTAAGAGGAAGTACCGCAAGGTGCTTCCTTTTTTACATTTCTTTTAATTGCACGCCAAAAGCAGACAAAATATGCGGTTCTACATATAGTATCATAAGCATATATAGAGCGCCCGTTGAAGTCTGAAATATGAATAAGGCGGAATCTATATATATGCAGATGAGAAGTACAGGAGTATGTATAATGAAATAATTTAACTGCAAAGAGTAACTGAATACCGCGATTGAACGGACATAAGAGTTTGCGCAGTAGGTTGAACCTATCGAGGGTTTATCTTACTATGCGCAGACTCTTTTTTTACTTCTCGCCCCTGATAGCGTTTAGCTACCGCTGTCGGGGGCTTTTTTCGTATATAGCCGCGCCATTAACGGGATTGTTCTCCCGACAGCATTTCAAAGAAATGCCAAAAGGAGGACAAAACAATGGCAAAAAGAAAAGTAGTGTATCAAATCACACGCACACAGTACAAGGTGATTGAGGTGGAAACGGAGGAGCAGGAAGCCTTAATCAAGGAACTCAACCGAGATTTTGAAAGAGAGGATAAACGAGAGAAAACCGCACGGGCGCGTTGCGTTTCCCTTGATTATCTCTACGAGAGCGAGGGCTATGAAGTAGCAGACAGCACCCCATCGGGCGAACAAGCGTACATAGAAAAAACTGAAAAGGAACTGTTTAACGCTCGGTTGCATAAGGCAATAGACAGTCTGACGAAACGGCAAAAGGAAGTCATCGTAAAGGTGTTTTTTCAAGGGAAAACCCAAGCGGAAGTAGCAAAGGAACTGTCTATTACAAAAGGCACGGTATCTATCACAATGGAGCGTGCGCTTGCCAATCTGAAAGAAATTTTAGAGAAAAAATAAAAAAGTTTTTCGGAAACGTCAAACTTTCGGCTTCTAACTTTCCAATTATAGTGAACGGGCTTGACGGCGCGGACAAGCCAACACGGAAAGAGAGAGGACTACGAGCAATGATAAAAGACAGAAAACAAGCAGTAAACGGGTATTCATTGAAACCGAAAACAATGAAGAGGTGGATTTACGAGCATAACCGCTCAATGCCTTATGTTGCCCGAAAACTGAATATGAGCAAGGAGGAGTTCAAACGGAAACTTCGTGAACGCGAACCGTTCAATAAAGAACAACTCCGCTGTTTTATCTATCTTGTCGGAGCGCAGGACGCATTTCACATCATCTACTTTCCGACAATGGAGGAAAAACGAAAGGTCTATCAACAGGCTTTCGGAAAATCTGACAAGGAGGTGAAGAAATGTAAATGAGCGAGATGAGATTAAGCAATAGAAATAAAGCCATACAGGAAATGCTCTCGGACGGAGAAAGACTGAAAGACTTTTACCGTTTTTCGGCGCAGAATCCGCATATCAACCTGCACGACGCTTGCCAAATCGTATTGGAGCGCCCGAACGCTTCGGTTTGCTTTTCCTTTGAAGAATGGAACGCAATGGAGCGGCGTGTAACCAAGAACCGCAAGGGCATTCCGTACTATGATTCGGACGGATACAAACGGTTTGTGTTCGATGTCAACGACACGCACGGACAGGCGCGGTATCAACGGTTGATATACCCGATGAAACGCTTGCTTGCAGGACTTGATGTGCTGAACGGTACGAGCATTGCAGACGATGAGCGTGGCGATTACCGCAAAATCCATATCGGCGTAGCCAAGTATTTGCAGGACAACGGCTATCTCACCGATGACAGAAATCGTAACAGGCTCTTTATCGAGGGCGCGACCTATTCGCTTTACTGTAAAACGGGTTTTCCGAAAAATACGGGTATTACCTTGTCGGGACTGCCGTATTCGCTGAACGATAACGCCTTACTCTTTAAGGAAGTCTATGTCGTTTCCGCGCTGATGCAACAGGAGATAGAAGAAACGTATTTACGAAAGCAAGACGAAGTAAAGGTCATCGAGGACATTGACGAGCGCACGGTATCGGACGAACCAATTATCCAAGCCGAACAGGCTGAACCCGTAGAACATACGGAAAAGGAATGGGAGCAATCGCCGAGTCCGTTATACAAACTGTATATGAGGGCGCAGGAGAAATTCCCGAACGCCGTTGCCGTAATGCGTGTGGGCGATTTCTATGAGGTAATGGGCGAGAACGCCAAGACAGTAGCAGGCGAACTTGACCTTACTTTGACGAGCCGAGATGTAGGGCTTGACGAGCGCGTCCCGATGTGCGGTTTTCCGTATCACGTTGCAGACAGGTATATAGAGAAAATTCTTGAAAATCATTCGATTGTCGTAATGGAGGACGGCGAAGAAAAATACATACTTTCTCACGCCGAAATCCAAGAGCCGATAGCGGAAGAGCATTCCGAAAGCGAGGACGATTACGATGAGTTTGACGAGCCTGACTTTGACGGGTACGAAGAAACCGAAGAGCAGGAAGAAAAACAGCCACAAGAAACAAGCACACCGAAACCGCAAAAATCCATCAGGGAGCGAAAACGCAAAGAACTCACTCTCTTTGATTTGATGAACGGCGGAGAAAAGACGCCCGAAGAGCAGTTTATCTCCGAGCAACTCTGTATCGGCAGTCATACGCAAGGCGGCAAATTCCGTATCTACAAAAAGTATCACGAAAATCCGACGACCAAAGAGTTCGCGGACTTCTTAAAAGACGAGTACGGAACAGGCGGCAGTCATACCTTTACGGTTGACGAAATGCACGACAGTAAGGGTATTCGGTTCAAGAAAATCGACAAGGAACACCCTGAAAACGAGATAGCCGTCAGTTTGAAATGGACGGAAGTTGCTACCCGTATCGCCGACCTGATAGACGATAACGCCTACCTTACCGAACAGGAAAAGAAAGAGTATAACCGTTATGTTTTAGGCAGGGATTACGAAGAAGAGGATGAAATTGTCAAAGAGCCAAGCAAGCCTTTTGACCGTTTCAAGGAATTAACAGCAGAGGGAAAAGCGGCATTTGAGCAGTTTCAGCAAAGGGATATGTCCGAGCCTTACCATTCAATGTGGGGCGAAGTACAGTGGTGTTCGCCGATAGCAAACGGTATCTATTCAGTATCGACGGCAGGACACGGCGGACTGATGATTGCCGCCAACCTTGCACCGCATATTCTTTCTCCTGAAGCCTTGCAACAAGGCGAATTTGACGGTGGGTATTACTGTTATGAAGAAGATTGCGCCGAGTGTATTCCGCTACGCGAATTGTATGATAAGGGCATTTTAACGCAGAGTAACAGGTACTTTGCCAACTACCGTACTCCGTCGGAACGAGCCGAAGCAAAAGACGGTTATGTCCGTTTGTCGGAGGCAACCGAAGAAGAAAGGGCAACCTTTTTTGCGGAATGGAACAAGAATATTGATGATTCCTTAAAGCGATGGAACGGCGATTATTGGCAAGTTCACGAGCAGATAAGTCATCCGCAATCAACCGAGCAGGAAGAACCGGCGGAGAATACCGACCTGAATTCCATTGATTTTGACCAAAGCGAACTCGGCGGAGCAAAGGCGCGTTTCAAAGGCAATGTGGAAGCCATACGTCTTGTCAAAAGACTGTATGCAAATAACCGTAACCCAAGCGATGACGAAAAGCGTATTTTAGCGAAATATGTCGGTTGGGGCGGACTTGCCCAAGCCTTTGACGAGCGCAATCAGGAATGGCAAAAGGAATATGCCGAACTCAAAGACCTGCTGACCGCAGAAGAATACGAAAAAGCAAAAGGTAGCGTACTCAACGCCCATTACACTTCCAAAGAAGTGATTGAGGGAATGTATCGCGCCTTACAGCGTTTCGGTGTGAGGGGCAATAATCGCATTTTAGAGCCTGCAATGGGAACGGGCAATTTCTTCGGGTTTATGCCCAAAGAGATAACGGACGGTGCGAAACTGCACGGCGTGGAACTTGATAGCCTGACGGGCAGAATTGCAAGCAAACTGTATCCGCAGGTTAAGGTACAAATCAAGGGGTATGAGGAAACCAACTTTCCGAACAATCACTTTGATGTGGTCGTGAGCAACGTGCCGTTTGGCGGTTACGGTGTATTTGACAGCGAATACAACCGCCACAACTTTCTCATTCACGATTACTTTATCGCCAAGAGTATCGACAAACTCAAACCCAAAGGCATAATGTCGGTTATCACGAGCAAAGGCACGATGGACAAATTAAGTCCTACGGTGCGAAAGTATATCGCCGACCGTGCCGAACTGTTAGGGGCAATCAGGCTTCCGAATACGGCGTTTAAGCAGACGGCAAATACCGAAGTGGTAACGGACATTCTGTTCTTCCAAAAGCGTGATGAACCTATCAACGCAAGTACCCAAAACACCGAGTGGCTGTCAACGGAAAAGACGGAAGAGGGTTTTGAAATCAATTCCTACTTCGTCCGTCATCCCGAAATGGTACTCGGCACAATGGTCAAGGAACACGGATTGTACGGCGCAGAGGACATCACTGTCAAATCGGACGGAAGAAACCTGACGGAAGCGCTCGATGCTGTCATTCATCTTTTGCCTGAAAACATCTATGAAAACCCCGTACCTTACGAAGAGGAAGAAACGGGCGAAATCGAAACGGACTACGACGTCAAACCGCTGTGCTATAAAGCGGAAAAAGGCAAATTGTATATGCGTATCGGGGACAGAATGGTCGAACAGACCGTGCCATCATCACCCAAAGACGCATACAGCCGTATCAAAGAGATGATTGCGCTCCGCACGGCGCTCAAAAACATTCTCGATATTCAAATATCGGGGTGTAGCGATGAGGTGTTAGCGCAGGAGCAACGTAAACTCAACGCACAGTACGACCTGTTTGTAAAACGCTACGGGTATGTCAACAGTCAGACGAATACAAGGCTGTTCAAAGAGGACGGGGACAGCGCGCTGTTATTTGCGTGTGAGAACCTGTCGGAAGATAAGAAAACAGCCACGAAAGCAGACATCTTCACGAGCCGAACGATACGACCGTATGCGGTGGTAACGGCAACGGACGACTGCTTTGAAGCCTTGCAGATTTCCAAAAACGAAAAGGGCGGCGTGGATATTGCCTATATCGAAGAACTGACGAAGAAAGACTACGATACCGTCCTTTCCGAACTCGGCGATGCAGTATTCAGAAACCCCGTAGAGATAGAGCCTGACAACAAGTATTCGGGCTTTGAAAGTGCGGAAGAGTATCTGTCGGGCAATGTGGTGAAGAAACTTGCGATTGCAAAATCCTATGCCGAGTAAGAGCCGTCCTTTATGCAGAATGTCAAAGCGCTTGAACAGGTGCAACCGACGCCGCTGACGGCAAGTGAAATCTCGGTGCGTATCGGCGCGAGTTGGGTGGATAAATCCTATTATCATCAATTCCTGCGTGAATACTTGCGTATTCCTTCCTACTATGCGGATGGTTTGGAACTCTACTACAATCCCCACGACAGTTCTTGGCGCGTGGATAAGGCAACGAACGCCATTAAGAGTTACCGCACACAGCGTATCGAAAGTTTGGGAACGGAACGGGCAAGCGTGTACCGTCTGTTTGAAGATTGCCTGAATTTAAGAGCCACAACCATCTATGACACGGTGGAAGAGGACGGCAGAGAAAAACGGGTACTCAACCAAGCCGAAACGATAACGGCAAGAGAAAAGCAGAACCAAATCAAGGAAGCGTTCAAGGAATGGATTTTCTACGAACCGACACGGCGAGAGGAATTGGAGCAACGCTACAATGCGCTCTTCAATCAAATCCGCTTGCCGAACTATGACGGCAGTTATCTGAAATTCCCTGAAATGAACCCTGCGATTGAACTGAAACCGCACCAAAAGGACGCAGTCCACCGCATTATCACAAGCGGCAACACGCTACTTCATCACGTGGTGGGCGCAGGAAAAACCTTTACGATTTGTGCGGCGGCAATGAAACTCCGTCAGTACGGAATTGCCAAAAAGCCGATGATAGCCGTACCGAACCACCTTGTTCAGCAATGGGCAGGAGAGTTCAGACAGTTATACCCGAACGCCAAACTCCTGATTGCAAGCAAAGAGGATTTAGAAAAAGACAACAGACAGAAGTTTGTAAGCAAGGTAGCGATGGGAGATTGGGACGCGGTGATTATCGCACAATCAAGTTTTGCCAAAATCCCCATTTCTCCTGAACGCCAAATCAAGAAGATACGGGAAGAAATCTCCCACATCGAAGCAAGCATACAGGAACAGTGGGAAGAGCGGAACGCACCGCGCGGCGCAGTCAAAAACTTGGAGCGTATCAAGAAGAACCGCGAAGCGACCTTGAAGAAATTGCTCGATGACGAAAAGAAAGATAACGTACTGCTCTTTGAAAAACTCGGTGTGGATTATCTCTTCATCGACGAAGCGCACTACTAAAAGAACCTGTTTCTATTCACAAAGATGAATAATGTGGCAGGTATCTCATCGTCGGCAAGTCAAAGGGCAAGCGATTTGCAGTTAAAGTGCGAATACATCAATGAATTGCACGGCGGCGATAAAGGCGTTGTCTTTGCAACGGGAACACCGATTAGCAATTCAATGACCGAGATGTACACAATGCAGACCTATCTGCAACAGCGCACCTTGCGCGAACTCGGCATTACTTACTTTGACGGTTGGGCGGCAGACTTCGGCGAAACGATAACGTCGCTTGAAATGGCTCCGAGCGGTCAGGGGTATAAGGCCAAAACGAGGTTTGCAAAATTCACGAACCTGCCTGAACTCTTAACACTTTACCGTTCGTTTGCCGATGTCAAGACAAGCGATATGGTGAAGTTGAATGTCCCCGAAGCGGAGAGAAAGGTTATCAATCTCAAACCGAGCGATACGGTCATCGAACTTGCCGAAAGGATTGCGGAACGCGCCGAGCGTATCAGTTTGGGCGGCGTCGATCCGCACGAGGATAATATGCTCAAAGTTACTTCGGATGGAAAGAAACTCGCGCTTGACGCGCGCTGTTTCGATACCTTTGCGGAGGATAGCGAGGGCAGTAAACTCAACGAATGTGCTACGCGAATCTTTGAGATATGGCAAGACACTACCGAACAAAAAGGTACGCAAATCGTCTTTTGTGATTTGTCCACGCCAAAGACAGCGTTTGAAGATTACGAGTACGGAAAGGACTTCGACGCCTATAACGACTTGAGTACAAACTTGTGGCAATGGGCATTCCAAAAGAAGAAATAGCCTACATTCACGAAGCCAATTCCGATTTACAGAAACAAACGCTCTTCAACAATGTCAATGCAGGAACGATAAGAGTGCTGATTGGCAGTACGGAAAAGTGCGGCGCAGGAACGAACGTGCAGAAACGGTTGGTGGCGCTTCATCATCTTGATACCCCATACCGTCCGAGCGATATGCAACAGCGCGAGGGGCGCATTGTAAGACAGGGCAACAGCAACGACAAGGTGCAGATATTTACCTATGTAACCGAGCGAACCTTTGACAGTTACTCCTATCAGATATTGGAGAACAAGCAACGCTTTATCTCGCAGATAGACAGGGGCGATTTGACCGTCCGTGAAGCCGACGACATCGACGAAACGACCTTATCGTATGCGGAAATTAAGGCAATCACGGCGGCGAACCCGAAAATCAAGAGAAAGATGGAACTCGATACCGAAATCGCAAGACTACGGGTATTAGAGGGACAGTACAAAAAGACCTTGTATGCCGTGCAGGATAAGGTGCGAAAAGAATACCCCGAAAAAATCCGTCATCAGGAACTGTATATCGAACGCTTGCGGACGGACACGGCGTATCTAAAAGAACATTATAATCCCGAAGTGTTCCAAATCTCGGTAAACGGCACGGTCTATACCGATAAGAAAGAGGGCGCAAGAGCATTGACCGACGCGCTCTATGCAAGCAAACCCGATACGGTCGTAGCCGAATACGGCGGTTTCAAAATCAGTATGAATCCGCTTGTGCTACTGACGGCGGAGCGGTCGATTACCTTATCGGGCGCAGGAATGTATGTGCTTGACATCGGTACGAGCGCAAGCGGTAACATCACGCGCCTTGATAATTTCTTGACGGATTTCCCAAGCAGAGAAGCAAGAGCGGTAGCAAGGCTCGAACAACTGCACAAGGATTTAGAGGTCGCCAAAGAACAGGCGGAACAGCCGTTTGAGCATAAGAGCCGATTGGAAGAATTGAGCAAGGAACTTATTCAAATCAATGCCGAACTCGATTTGAACCGCAAAGAAGAAGTCGTCATCGGCGACGAAAAGGACGATACGCAGTATATGGGTTTACCCAACATTAAAAAATGGGAGGAGGTCAGTTTTATCGAAGAGAAAGACAAGTTCGTGGAAATGCAGGTCGATTTCCCTGCCGACTATTTCACTACGCAGGAACAAATGCACGAAGCAGGGTATTTGTGGGACGGAATGCTGCCGATGAAGAAAAGGACAGCAGAGCGATTACATAGGCTCGGCGTTCAAGTGTATCTGCTCCATAGCGACGATACGGAAAGCGCCGTTACATCGCCTGACGATATAGAACATCACGAGGGACTGTTCGGTGTGGAAAAGCCTGATTGGAAATCGTATTTGGAGCAACCCGAAGCGATAGCATACTTTTCGGCAAGGCTTGCAATGTGCCAAGCGGCAAGCGAGGGTGTAAGCAAGGAAATGGACTATATGGACGAACGCTTTACCATCGATTTCATTGAGCGTAACTACGAAGAACAAAACGCATTGGAAGAGTACCTGAACTACAAAAAAATGCCCAAAACGGAAGAGATGAAACCATACCTAAACGAACTGCTTGACGAGTTTACAGGTCGAATCGGCGGTGGACACTTGGAGCATTACGGTTGGGACTATGAAAGCGTTACGGTAATGCTTGCCGATAAACTCCAACCCGAAGCACTCAACCGCTATGCGCAACTTGCACTCATCGAAAAGGGCATCCATAACGCAGGTTTTCATATATTCTTGCACGACCAAATCCAAATGCTGAACGGAGAGAAGTATGACCTGACAAACAAGCAGGTCAATACAATGCTTCCATCATTAAAAGCGAGTATCAAGGCAAGCAAATGGAACGGCTGTGAAAAGGATAAATCCTATGACGAGTGGTTTCGGGATTTTGCAGTGAAGGTATTGCCTGACTATCTGTATCTGAAAGAGGGCGAAACGCTTGATATAACGCAAACCCTTGACCGTCTTACAGTGGAAAAACCGCAGGAAACCGTACTCCCCGTATATCTTCAAACGCTCAAATACGCAAGAGAACACGGCGAAATCGAAGCCTACCGCACTTCCCGAAAACTGAACGAAGATTGTAAAAGCGACATTGAAAAGGCGGTGAGTAGGAACTATGACGGTATGCACTTAAAAACAGGGTTTGAAAACGAACTCATAGCAAAATACGGTTACGAGCGTGTGGCGCACATCTTGGCTTCCACGCTTGTAGAGAGCGAATGGGACGGTCGGTACAGTCCTGAAAATAAGGCGTGGGCAAATACGATACCCGTATCGGAAAACGAGGACGAGCGCAGAAGTTTACATCTTGCAATACACTCTGCCGTCTTAAACGGCGTGGTGGACATCATTAAAAACAAACAAAAAGAATCAGAAAAGGAGCGTGATAACGTGGCACAACCTTATAGAGAACAAACCAAAAACGGCTACAAAATTTTAAGTATGACAAAGGATAAACTCGGCAGGGACATTGCTATTTTCCAAAGGGAAAATGACTATGCAGTAGCCGCAGGCTACAACAGCGAGGACGGAACGTGGGCGCAGGGCTATTACGATTTTACCACCCTGCAAGCGGCGGAAGATTACCGCGCCGAGCGTTACGGACAGGAAGCAAAACCCAAACGAAATTGGCTGAAAGTGAACGTGGCAACGGACGCAATGATTAAAGGCTATGACCGTCATTCGTTCTTCCGTATGCCATCAATCAACGAAGAGTATGCAGGGTTTACCTATAATATCTTCAACAGCCGTATCAAAGAAAGCCGACAACTTACCGATTTACAGAGCGATTCAAGAGAACTGTGCTATGAACTGCTTGTCGCAGAGGATGAAGAAATCGTCTTGAAGAAAAAGGACGAAGAGAAAATCTTGACGGGCAAAGAATTTGCTTCCCTTGTCGGCGGCAGTACTTCCAAAGACTACGATTACAAAAGTGCGGATGGCGATAAGAATTGGATATTCATCAGCGTACCGCAGGAAGCAATGCGCGGAATGTATGAGAACTCGTCGCTGTTCGTGCTTCCGAAATTTTCCGATGGAGCAGGATACAGTTTCTATATCCCCAACGCATTCTTGGAAGAGGACAAGGAGAGCGAGGACGGCAGTCGCGTCGTAATGCGCTTGCCTGACGATTTCAAGATAACGGCAAAGGACAGAAAGACAGGCGAGCAGATAGAACTTTCGGCATATCAACTGTATAAGCGAATGAACGATACGCTTGACACCGATTACTTGGCAAGGGAGAAACCTTTTACGCCGGGCGAAAACCGCACGGCGCAAAGCGGATGGCAGCATATCACGATAAGCGACTCCGCCAAGATTATGGAATACGAAGAGCGAACGCTTTTCAAAATGCCAAACGGCGGTAAGTATGAGGGCTATGCTTACTATATCCCTAACGGGCTATTGAAGTATGACGAGGAAAAGGCAACCGTGAGAGTAAGCCTGCCCGAAGATTTTGAAATCAAACTCAAAGACAATAAAGGCGGCGAGAGTATCGTACTGACACCCGAAGAGTATATCGAAGCGGTCAAAGGTAAGACGGCGGACGATTATGCGACAGCCTATGTCAGACCGAGCGAGGGCGGTATGGACAAGTTTACAAGGTATGAAAAACTGCTCCGCAAGAATGTCCCCCAAGAGATGAAAAACAAGCCGAATTGGGTTATCGTTCGTACCCGAATGAACGAGGAAAAAGGCAGGCTCGATAAATTCCTTATCAGTCCCGTAACGGGCAAGTTTGCCGAAAGCGATAATCCCCAAACGTGGACGGATTTTGAAACGGCTTGCGAGTATGCGCACAAAAACGGCGGCGAAACGCTTGCCTATGCGCTTGACGGAAAGGACGGCATTTGCTGTATCGACCTTGACCATTGTTGCAAGGATAAAGACGAAAACTATTCGCCGCTTGCAAGCGAGGTATTAAAGAAATGCGGTAACACCTATATCGAAGAGTCGGTGAGCGGAACGGGACTTCATATTTTCGGAAAGACAGGCGGAATGGATATTCGCACATTCTCCCGCGACGGCGATTTGGAGTTTTATCAAAAGGCACACTTTATCGCAATGACAGGCGATGGCACAGGTTGTCAACGCCTTGAAAGTTTCGATACGCCTGAAATGAAAGAATTGCTTGAACGAAAATGCGATAAGCGCACCGAACTCAAAGGCGCAGGAAAAGGCGTTGAGGGCTTATCTTCGATGTCGGACAGAGATGTCGTGGAAAAGGCGTGTGCGTCCAAGCACGGCGATACCTTTAAGGCACTGTATAACGGGCAGGATTTGCAGAACAATCACAGCAATTCGGATATGAGTTTGATGAACCGCCTTGCCTTTTGGTGTAACGGAGATAAGGAACAAATGCTTCGTATCTTTGCGACGAGCGGACTGTACCGTGAGAATAAATCTCCAAGTTACTACGAGGGAACGGCAATCAAGGCGGTGCGTGATACAACGAGCCGATTTCAACCGACGGAGAAAAGTACGCAAAGTCCTACGGTAAAGAACGCAGGAGCGTTCGGAAAAGTTTGAGGGGATAGCAATGGAAAAACAAAAACAGCAGATACCCGAACTCATCGTCCCGAAAGGCTATGAATTGGAGGATTTATACGACGTGGACGATACGGGTTATGAACACGGCGAACCGATTTACAGCGAGGAGGTGAAGATTACTTTTGAGCGCGACGACAGAAACAGGAAATAGCATCTACGACAAACTGACGCCACAGCGCAAAGAACTTGTGGACGAGGTCATCAAGAACCTTGAAAGCGAGGGCGGTTTGTGGCAGCAGGGATGGAAGATGACGGGCATTCCCGAATCGGGTGCGACGGGTAAGAAATATCGCGGTATCAATAACTTCTTTCTGACTTTGGTTTCGACGTCCCGTAACTATTCGGACAACCGTTGGGTTACATTCAAACAAATGGAAGATAGAGGTTGGCACTTCAAAAAGGACGAAGAGGGCAACAGTCTTGGCAAGGGCGCAGGGGTAACGATTGAGTTTTACGAACTGCGCGACAAACTGACCAAAAAGCCGTTCACGAAAGATACCTTTATCGGAATGACGGCAGAGGAACAGGAAGAGTATTGGAAAGAAAACGTCGTGCCGATTCGTAAGTATCACCGCGTATTCAACGGCGATGTCATCGAGGGCATTCCGCAAAAGGAAACGCACGAACTTGACGAGAGTGCAAGAAACGAGCGAGCCGAAAATATCTTGACGGCTTGGAACGAAAGCGAATCCCCGATAATCTACGGCGGCAGTCAGGCGTATTACCGACCGTCCACCGATGAAATCCACTTGCCGAAGCGTGAGGATTTCTATTCCTTGCAAGAGTTTTACTCAACGGCATTACACGAAATCGGGCATTCGACAGGACACGAAAAACGCTTAAAGCGTGATTTGTCGGGCAAGTTCGGAACGCCTGAATATGCAGAAGAAGAACTCCGCGCGGAGATTGCTTCGATGTTCATCGAGCAGGATTTGGGCGTGAGCGTCAGCGAAAAGCACATCGAAAATAACAGCGCCTATATCAAGGCTTGGAAAGAAACGATTACGGAAAATCCGAACGTACTCTTTACGGCAATCGCCGACGCCAATACCATCTCCAAATTCGTAATGGCAAGGGAGAAAGAAGCCAAAAAGGAAGTGGAACACTTCGCCGTCGTACAAACGGAAAACGCCTATGGCGAAACGGTCTATAAAGTGTATATGACAGCCGAACACGGACAGACGGCGCTTGCCATCAATCACGGTTTTGCAAGCCGAGAAGCGCTGATGACCGAGTTTGAAAAAATGCAGTCGCTTCCCTTTTGGTCGGGCAAGGAATTTCAGGAAGTCGGGCTTGACGAACTTGAAAAAATCAGTGTAGAGCAAGCCGACAGCAAAGAGATTATACAAACGCCGTCGGAAGAATATATCAAGCCGAGCATTGTCGCGGCAAGGCAAACGCCTGCGGCAGTTAAAAGCACGATAGATATGAGCGAACGCGGTGTGGAAAGCCTAACCCGAATGTCGGACAGAGATGTGGTGGAACGGGCAAGCAAGACCAAAAACGGCGAGAAGTTCACGGCGCTCTATAACGGCGAAAAACTGCTTGGAAACGAAGAGAAAGACGAGCGTTCCTTAATGGCAAGAATCGCAATGTTCGTGGGCGGAGATAAAGCGCAACTGCTTCGTATCTTTCAATCATCGGGACAGTTCCGAGATGAAAAGCCGAACAGTTTTTACGAGAAGATGGCGGAGCAGTCCTTGCAGTTTGTAGCAAGGCACAGAACCCGTCCTGCCCCGCAAATGACGGGAAGCAGTCAGACGCGCCATTTCGGAATGAACGCCAAGAGTTAATGCGCCGTAAGTGGTGGCTCATCGTCCTGATAACGCTCAATGCAATGCTCTTTATCTTGGGGTTGGCAAGCCTTATCGGGACGAATAAAAATAACAAAATCATCAATTCAATCGGCTGTGAGTTTGCATACAGCGAAGCGGAAAACGGGAGAGTGGAACTCACGCTCGACACGGAAAAAAAGGTGGTATTGCAGTTTGGAAAAGAGAGCGTTAAGGTCGTAAATTCCTACACGGCAAAGAGTAGAAAAGAGAGTCTTTTCCTTGCAGTATTCATACGCAGTTACGCGTCAGAAAACGGATATTCCGTTACAAGAAAAGTAACAGAACTTTACGGTGAGTACCGATTGCACAATGTCTTATACGGGCTTGGGGTTGCGAAAGAGCATACAGCCGACTCGGATTTGGACTACGAAAAAGACAGTCGTTGGTACATAAACGCCATAGGCAACTTCATCGGTTGGATGGGATTTTAGATAAAGCGAGGAGATAGAAAGTGAAAGAAAAAAGTTTTAGATTCAAGGAAAGTTACGGGATGTCCATCAAGGCAATGAACGATAAACAGGCAGGTCGATTTATCAAACTGCTTTGTGATTATGTCTTTGACGGCAAGTATCCCGACACTAACGACAGCACGATTAAAAGCACGTTCACGCTTGTGAAAACAGCGCTCGACGACGAGAAGAAAGCCAAAGAAAACGGCAGACGCGGCGGACTGTTAAGCGCCCAAAAGCGCAAGGAAAAGGAACAGCACATTATGGTCTTTGCAAGCGCCGAGCGCGAGGGCTGTCCCATCGAAGAAATCATCAAATCGGTGCTAAACGGCGACGATGACGAGGGTGAAGATATGGATTGTGATGGGGACAAACCTGTGGCAAAAACGGTAAAAAATGAGGCAGGATAAGAAGTTGCCACAGACGGCAACTTGTAGGCAACCGCAGGCGGTTACCAAGCAATCGGGAAACCCGATTCTTTTTGGGGAAAGGAGGACACAATGGAAGTGAAAAAAACAGATAACCGTTTGCGACGATATATCCGAATAGAGAAAGAAAGTCAATGGGAAATGATAGATAAACTGATGACTTTGCCCGAATACAAAAATTCCTTTAACAAAGTGATTGCGGACGCGCTCGACTTCGGATTGCCGTTACTTGTCAAATCATATTTTGAGGTCGTAGAAGAAACGGTAGATGATTATATCGAAACGAAAACGGTTCGGAAAATAGACGGAGTCAACGAGGACATCTTTTATCAAATCGTCAAACTCTTAAAAGAGGTTATCTTAAATGCGACCATCAACAAATCCATACTCTGCTCACTCTTTGAAGCGAAGAGTATGGAACTCAACCACGAAAAAGTCAACGCCAAAAAATTCACCGACGGCGCGTTTCGTGATACGCCCGATTATCTTGTACCATACGAACTTCGCGCTCTGCGTGATTTAAGGAAATAGGAGGAAGAACATCAACAACCAACCCATCGTTTTTAATATCGCATACACTCCGTACCGCTTACCGAAAAACGCAAGCGAACAGGAGCGAGCCGCCCACGCCGAAGAGCGTTCGTTCTACGATATGACAGGCGGCAAAAACATCTTCTCGTACATCACGAGAAAAGAGAAAATCATTGCAACCGCAAGCGCGCTCGATTACTTTCAAAAGTCCACAGGCGTATTCAACCAAAACGGAATGATACCGCAGGACGAAGTAAATGCAATGAAAGCGCGTGTGAAAGAAAATAAAGGAAATCTGTGGCACGGATTTATCTCGTTTAACGAAGAGAACTCCCCGAAGATAGATACGCCTGAAAAGTGTATCGCATTCATCAAAAATACATTCGGCTCATTTTTCCGTGAAGCGCATATCGACGAGCGGAATGTTGACCTGATGTGTTCTCTGCATCTTGACCGACCGCACCATCTGCACATCCATTTTCTCTTTTGGGAAAAGGAAGCCAAGTATAAAGACGGCAAAGGTGGTTTGAAATTCAGGAGCAGAGGGATGATACCGAAAACGGCGATAGACAATATGTTTGTCAAATCGGGTATCTTCGTATCGGACGGGAAAGACCGACTGCATAAAAGCCGACAGGACGCGCTGAAAGAGTTAAGGGGTATGACTGCCGTGAACGTGGCGATGACCACGAGCGAGGAAATCAAAAAGGAAATCCTTGCGCTTGCCAAAGACCTGCCGAAAACAGGCAGACTCTCGTATGGCAGTAAAGATATGGAGTCATACAGAGGGAGGGTAGATAACATAGTCAAGTTACTGCTTGCCTATGACGGGACGGCTCGGAAAGCGGACAAGCGGTTCTATCGTGAACTTGAAAAGCGAAAAGCGGTCATTGAAAACATTTGCGGTCGTCCGTATGCGTTCTCTGACAGAAATGTGTCAGAGGAAGTGTTAGAGCAAGACCTGCCGAAATACCATCACCAAATAGACAGCGAGAATATCAAAATCATCTCGGAAATCGAAGCCGATTACAGGCGCAGGCAGGGCAATTTGGTACTCGGACTCGCAAAGTTTATCAAGCCCGAATATTACGAACGCAAGTGTGGCAAGAAGTATCAGGCGAACGATACTCGGCTGAAAAAGCGGCTCTCTATCTCCCAAAAGAAAGTGAACAGGAGCATTAAAAAATTCTTATCGTCTTTCGGCGGAGAGAGCGAGTTGTTAGAACGCGACTTTACCCATCGGCTTTCGGACATCGAAGAAGAGATAAAGCGCGAACGGGAGAAAACCACCCGTAAAGAAAAACGGGAAAGCGAAAAGGAGGAGAACTATAAAGAGTGAATCGAAAAACGGCACTGAAACATAAGAAAAGGAAATCCCGTAGGCTGAACATCGTATTGTGGCTCATTACGTTTGCTTTTGTAGGCGTTCTTGTAATGTTACTGTTCACGCTTGCAGGGTTTGGGAGCGTATTTGCAATCGTAAGCAACCGCTACTATTGGCTTACGCTCGGCGTTGTGTCAGGCACAATCTTGATTGCCTACCTGTTAATGTATCGGGTAGATGCGCAGAACATTGCGCTTGATGAAAACGACCTTGAAGATACGGAATGGCTGTCCGTCAAGAAACTCCGTAAAATGAAAGAATTTACGGTATCGAATTGGAACGGTATCAAAGCGTGTAACGACGGCATCGTCATCGGCGCAGAGAAGAAAGGCGCAGGGGTGGAAATCATCGCAACAAGCCAACTACACGCTTTAATCGTCGGTACGACGGGTTCGGGTAAAACCACAGGTTTCGTTGACCAAAACATCGAAGTGCTTGCAAGGAGCAAGCATAAACCGAGCCTTGTCATCACCGATCCGAAAAAGGAATTGTATGAAAAACACGCAAACGGGCTGATAAAGGAGGGCTACAAGATTTCCACGCTTGATTTGCGTGAGCCGTATTCATCGGCGAGATGGAATCCGATGAACGTGCTTATCCGTCGCATACGGCTTGTCAAGGAACTTGAAAATCACCTTGAAAATAAAGACGGCAAGTATTACGGCGGCGGAGAAACATTCCTTTCCTACCGCGACGCACGGACGAGAGTACAGGAACTCAAAGATGAAATCTATGAAAATGCGCAGGATTTGGTCTATACCATCTGCCCCGTGCAGAACAAAGACCAACCCACTTGGGAGGAGGGCGCGCGAAATCTCATCTTCGGTCTTGTGCTTGCGTTTTGCGAGGACTGTATCAAAGGAAAGATAGAGGAAAAGCAACTTTTGCTCTTCAATATCTACCATAACATCACCAAATACTGTTCGGAAGATACGACGGCGCTGAAAAATTATCTGCTTGAAGGCAGAGATGAATTTTCAAAGGTGCGAGGACTTGTCAATACGGTACTCATCACGAGCGACAAAACACTCACAAGTTATCTATCCGAAGTCAACAGTTATATGCAGCAGTTATCGGACGACGGTATTTTATCGCTCACAAGCGAGAACGATTTGGACATCGTGAATATGGACGAAGAAGCCAATGCGGTGTTCATCATCGTTCCCGACGAGCGGTTTACAAGACATCGTTTCGTTACGCTGTTCATCACGCAAATGTATAAAGAACTCGTTGAGAAAGCAAATCTCAATCTGCGCCGTAATCAAACCGACACGGCAATCTTAAAGCGAAACACTTACTTTGTACTCGATGAGTTCGGCAATCTTCCGAAGTTTGAAAACTTGGAAGGAATGGTAACAGTCGCAAGGTCGCGAGGAGTGCGCTTCCTGTTCGTATTGCAGTCGTTTTCGCAGTTAACGGCAAAGTACGGGCGCGACATCGGCGACATCATTAAGACCAACTGTAACAAGTTCGTTCCATAGGGATAGTAAATCATTAAAAAAAGGAAAATCAATAGGGGAATGAGAAAAACGACAAAAAAGCCAACGGAAAGGATTGAGATATACAATCCGAACACCGTGCGAGAGACGGACATCGGCAACGACACTGTAGGTGATTTTCTCTCTTGCGTGGACAAAATAAGAAGAAATCGGAGATGGAAATGGGAAATCAGATAACGAAGTTTATGTTCTATGAATTGTATTGGTCGCTTATCAAAAACGAGAGCGATCAGACGGCGGGACGGTTTATTAAACGTATCTGTCAGTATATGTTTACGGGGAACAAACTGCCGACCTTGAAAGACAAGAAAGAAGCGTTCATTTGGAGCAATATCGAGGACTTTTTGATACGTTCAAAGGAAGCGGAAAAGAACGGGAAAAGTCTGAAAACGCTAAATCAACAAATGCGGCATTTTGCCTTTCTTGAAACGTATTACAGGGCGATTGACCTGATGGACGACGAGCAAAGCGGAGCATACACGAAAGCCTTGTGCAAGTATATGTTCGAGGGCATCGAAACGACCGGACTTATACCGCCTGCGGACGCATATTTTGCACTTGCGAAACTCAGATTATCGTTATCAAAAAAGCGAAGTAACGCCGCCAAAACAAGCAGAAAAACGGAAAAGAAATCTTCCCGAAACGACCTTTCGGCAGTTGGGGAGAGCGATATAAAGGAGACGGGAAAAGCGATGGAAGAAGAAAGGATTCAGATGACTTTCGACGGGTTTATGAAATTGCATCCTGCAATAAAAGACGATATTTACCCGAACGGCAGAGGGATATTGAGAAGCGTGAATTGGGCAAGGTTAAACGAACTCATCGAGGCAGACAAATCGCTTGAACAAAGTCATAGTTTATATTGGTTGTTGCAAAGCGAAAAGTGCCGTGCGGCAATCAAAAACGGCTGACAAACTACCTGCAAAAATACAGGGGGGTATTATGGGCTTAACGGTCATAGCGAGGTACGCATTTGGCTTGCCAAATACCGAGCGTCACCGCTCGCCTCGTTAGGGCAACTGCGTTTCCCTAATACCCTTTTTTATGTACGCAAAACGGGAGGAAAAATGAAATGGAAAACAGAACAAGACCGTATGCCTATACGTTCAGGGCATCGGAAAATGAAAGGAAGATAATAGACGAAAAACTCAAAGCGAGCAGTTTAACGATGACCGACTTTATTATAAAGTCCATTACGAATAAGCCGATTATGATTTTTGAAAATTCAGGTGAAATTCTGAACGAATTGAAAAGGCAGGGCAATAACTTAAACCAGCTCGCAAGAGCGAACTACTGTGGTTTGACAACGAAACGAGATATTTTGTCTTGCGTGGACGAATTAAAGAATACGTATAAGGCTATTACGAAAGCCATAGGGGAATCGTAATGCCGCTATTCAAATGTTCGTCGAGCAAAAGTACACCGAGAAAAGCGATAGCCTATATAACAGATCCGAACAAAGCGGAATTGATTTCAGTGCGCAATTTATTCGAGGACGAGGACTATGCTTCTCAATTTGACGAAACGGCAAAACGATTCGGGAAAGGGACGGGATATAACGAAAGAAAATATTACCATATAAAATTGTCTTGTGCAAGGCAAGATAATGTAAGACCGCAGACGGCACAGAAGTATGCGGAGGAAATGGCAGAGTTGTTATTTCGCGATCACGAATGCGTTATCGCAACGCATACAGACACGAAAACGGTACATAGTCACATAATCGTCAATTCCGTAGACACAATTACGGGAAAGAAATTACATATCAATTCGGACGAATACGCAAAGATGAAAGACGAGGCAAATCGAATCGGTAAAAAATACGGTTTCAGCGAATTGAATTGGCGTAAAGGAGCAAAACATAAGCGCACGTCCGAAGAAAAACATATTATGTTGAAAGGCGGGACGAGTTGGAAGGAAGAACTCCGAGAAGTTATTCAGGAAGGCATAATGGTATCGCATAACGAAGAGGAGTTCATATCCTATCTGCAAACGAATTACGGAGTAGAAATAACGAGAAAAGGCAAAGATTTTTCGTATCTGCATCCACAGAAGAAAAAGGCAATCCGAGGACAACGGCTCGGGACGAATTATACAAAAAGCGAGGTGTTAAAGAAAATTGGAAAACAGAATAACAGGCAGGAGACCGCAGCGGATTATAGACGGCGAAGAAGAGATAGTCACGAACAATCCGGAACTTATAAAACTCGATTCGGCGGTGGACGAGTTAAAGGCAGTAACGCAGGGTGGCTTATTTCAGAAGGCATTGGCGCTATCGAACGAGAAATGCAACAACTTAATCAGACAGCAGACTATGCAAATCGAGGACTTGACGCGGCAAGTGAGGAACGTAAAAGAGAACAACAGCGAAAACGTGAGGAACTTGACGGAAAAAGTAGAGAGCGTGACGAGGCGGCTCGAAACGTTAATAAGCCAACAGGCGGCGATGAAAACGGAAACGGTTCAGGAAGTGCAAATAGCTACGGGAAAGGTGATTAAAGCCGGTGTGGAAATGTTTTCTGCCAAAATTGACGAGGAGACGAAAGAGGTGAAAAACAAGCTGAAAGATGCGGAAAAAGAGATAGAACAGGCAAAGTCGGACATTTATTACGAACGTGGATTTCGTAAATTTTTCTTTTGGGCTACGCCGGTTTTACTTGCCGTTCAGACAGCTATTTCGATAATCTTACTGTTAAAGTAAAAATTTAACGCAGAACCACTTGACTTATCTTGAAAAATATAGTATATATACGATAAACAAAAATTGTATGTGTTTGTTTCAAAAGGATAGTCAGGAGGTTCTGCTGCAATAAAAAAGAGAGGGGAACGAGTGGAGCAGAATCAATATACATATACAAGAAAGATAGGAAGAACTACTTTTTCAATTGTCGTAAAAGAAGCGGAAGGGGCAAAGGAAAAGGTGGATACCGGAATTAAAAAATTGCTGCTGAATGATTTATCGGGAGCAGGATAGGAGGCGGAATATGAAAGCAAGGACGGTGGCAGACGCGATTACGGCGCTTTATTGCAGGTTAAGTGTGGACGACGAACTCGACGGAGATAGCAACAGTATCGTTCATCAAAAGGAAATGCTTGGAGAGTATGCACGAAAAAATAATTACAATAACGTTAAATTTTATGTGGACGACGGCTATTCGGGAACGAATTTTAATCGTCCTGCGTTTAAGGAATTGATAAGGGATATCGACTCGGGATTTGTCGGAACGGTTATTGTAAAAGACATGTCGAGACTTGGCAGAGACTATCTGAAAGTGGGTTATTACAGCGAGGTGTATTTCGGGGAAGCGGGCGTGCACTTTATTGCCGTAAACGATAACGTGGATAATACGATAGAAAACGATAGCGATTTCACGCCGTTCAGAAACATTATGAACGAATGGTATGCCAAAGACACAAGTAAAAAAGTTCGAGCGGTTATTCGTGCAAAAGGGATGTCGGGGAAATCAACCTGTAACTGTCCGCCGTATGGGTACGTAAAAGACGAGCAAGGGAATTGGCTTGTTGAAAGAGAAGCCGCAGGAATTGTAAAAAAGATCTATGCAATGTGTATTCAGGGTTACGGACCGATGCAAATCAGCAGGAAGTTAAACGAGATGAAAGCAATCTCTCCCGTTGTGTGGAAAAAGAAAGTAGGGTGGAAATATAAACTGGAAAAAGTGGAACGACCCGAACTGTGGACGGTAACGGCAGTACGTCGTATTTTGTCAAATCCTATATATTTAGGGCATACGATTAATTTCCGTACCAAAAAGAAATCATATAAGAGTCATTCGGTGGTTTTTTTGCCAAAAGAAGATTGGGTAATCTTTGAGAATACGCACGAAGCGATAATAGATCAGGATACGTTCGATACCGTTCAGAAGTTGAGAGAAGGCGTAAAGAGAAGACTGTCTATCGACGGCGAGATGAGTATGTTTTCCGGGCTTTTGTATTGTGCCGATTGCGGTGCGAAAATGTATCTGAACAGGCACAGAGGCAGTGAAAAGGATTGTTTTAACTGCGCTTCATACCGAAAAGAGAAAGGACGGGGATGTACTTCACATTACATAACGTTACACGCCGTTGAGGACATTGTGCTTTATGATTTACAGCGCGTTTTAGGTATGGCGAGGAATAACGAAACGGAATTTATCGCTATGCTACAAGAAAAGAGCAAAAGAATGACTAAAAAAGATTTATCCGAAAAGGAGAGGGCGAGAGAAGAAGCTGAAAGACGCATTGACGCTCTTGACCGAATCATTCAAAATCTTTATGAGGATAAAGTAAACGGAACGCTTACCGAGGAACGGTTTATTAAGTTGTCGAAAAATTATGAAAACGAGCAAGCCGAGCTGACAAACAAGTTGAAAATATTGACAAACGAATTAGCAACGGCGCAGAAAGAAACCGCAGACTTAAACAAGTTTATGAGGCTTGTAAAAAGATATACAGAGATTACCGAGTTAAGTCCTGAAATAGTTAGAACGTTTATTGATAAGATTTACGTTCACAAAGGCGAAAAGGCACAAGGTGGGCATAGGCAGACAATAGAAATTATTTATAATTGTGTGGGCGCAGTACCTGAAATGGAAAATAACCGAACTGAAACAAATTCGCTCGACAATAAATCAGGATTATAAAAACGACAGAAAAAACTGCAGGTCAGCCAACCCGAATACGAATACAGCCTTCAAATGATAGCTTAAAGTCGGATAATCGTTGAGATAGTTCGACTTTTTTAATTTCATTTTTTACATGGGAGAGAACAGATTTTGGTTCTCTCTTATTTATTGCCTTACGAAATAAAAGGTTTTTTGTAAGCATATGCAGAATTATAATATAGATTAAGACAAAAAAGGGAGATTTACATGAAATATAAAATATGGCTGGACGAATGGTTTCGTAATTACATACAGCCATCGTCGAAGAAAAAGACGTGCGAGAGATACTCGGAAATTATTGAAAAACACCTGAAAGTAAAATTGGGGGAATACGAACTTGATGAGCTGACGCCGCTCGCGTTGCAGAGATATGTTACGGAACTGCTGAAAGGCGGCAATATCGTAACGGGAAAAGGCTTGTCGGCAAACTCTGTAAACGGCATTATTACCGTAATACAGAATTCACTGAAACTCGCGTATATGCTCGGCGAGGTCAAGGAATACTCGGCGAATAAAATCAAACGCCCGAAAGCGAAAGAAAAAGAAGTGTCCTGCTTTACTCTTTCGGAACAAAAAAGAATCGAATGCGCCGTATTATCAGGCAAAAAGCCCAAACTGTTCGGCATTGTACTCTGTTTATACACGGGACTCCGCATCGGAGAATTGCTGGCTTTGGAATGGTCGGATATTGACTTCAATAAAGGCACGATTACGGTAAGTAAAACCTGTCACGACGGGCGGGGCGAAAACGGGAAAATGTGCCGTATCACCGATACGCCGAAAACGGCGTCGTCAAAGAGAGCGATACCGATACCAAAACAACTTTTGCCGCTTTTGAAAGAGAAGAAAAGGAATAGCCTTTCCAAGTACGTGATAGAGACGACGAAAGGGGAACCGGTCAGGGTAAATTCCTACCAAAGGAGTTTCGAGACGTTACAAAAGAAACTCGGGATAGAGAAAAAAGGCTTTCACTCGCTCCGGCATACGTTCGCAACGCGTGCGCTCGAATGCGGAATGGACGTGAAAACCTTATCTGAAATTTTAGGACATAAAAACGCGACGGTAACGCTGAACCGATACGCGCATTCTTTACAGGAACACAAACAGGAAATGATGAACAAAGTCGGTAAAATTTTCCTGTAAAAAAATCCACCTATTATAGTAATAGGTACACTTATACTCTATCAGTATAGCACATTCATATTAAAATTTCAAGTATATTCCAATATAAATACCAAAATCGGTTCGTTAAAAAGTACACTTTTTCTCAACAGGGTTAAATGTTCTTGGGGACACAAATGCAATTATTAATATTAATGCAATCAGCAAGTTCAATATATGAAAAAACGGCGATAATTCTCGCCGTTTTTCTTTATGTCCGCAGATTTAATAATTAGATGTATTACAAATGTTATTTGCAAGCCTCGACTGTGTTATTATTTGTTCTTTTCGAAGAAATTGCACCCGCAAAAGCAACTACGAAATTTATAATCAATATTGTAATCTCTATAAGTGACTGGAGCCATATAAGAGTTAATTTTGCATGCATGCCAAATATTTTTACCTGTTGTACGTAGTATTTGTTGCGGAATTTTAAAAAAAGTGGTATAATATAAAATAATCGACCATAATCGATCAGGTGAGTCGCTATAGAGGTTTTATATGAGTAATACAAATAACGTAATGAACGAAGGGCTTCCTTCTAATGTAATCTGCTCCGATCCATACGGGTGTACTTTTGAGGAGATTGTAGAGCTTTTGGGAGAAAAAAGTGGAAGAGCTTTCTTTAGGACTCTTTATAAAGAGAAACCCAAAATTCAAAATCAAACAATTAAGGTTAATAGTATTGAAAACGGTGGCGATACAAAAAAATACGCTTTTGAGCTTAACGATGGATATTGTATAGAAACCGTTAGCATTACCAGAAAAACAGGGACAACCGTTTGTGTCAGCACAATGGTAGGTTGTCCTATTGGATGCACGTTTTGTGAGTCGGGTAGCAATGGATTTATTCGAAATCTTTCGGCTTCGGAAATTGTCCAACAAGTGATATTGATGAAAGACAAAATAAATAGAATTGTCTTCATGGGTATGGGAGAGCCTTTGTTAAATTATGATACATTGATAAAAGCAATACACATTTTGCGAGATCGAAATGGGTTGGATTTTCCCACGGATGGAATTACAATTTCAACTGTTGGACCACTTAAAGAATTAAAGAAATTACGTGAAGAGCATATTAAAATTCAACTCACCCTTTCTCTGCATGCGACAACGCAAGCTGTTAGAGATAGATTGATACCAAACATGAAAGGTCAAGATATTGGAAAAATTGTGGAATCGGTATTATCATATTCGGAAAGGCATAATAGAAAGATTACGATTGCATATCTGCTTATCCCTGGTGTAAATGATAAATCAAGCGATGTGCGTCAATTGGGAAGATGGTTTAGGGATAAGAATGTTTTAATCAATTTGTTGCAATATAATGAAACAAAATGTGGTAAGATTGTTCGTCCTAACAAGCAACAGTTGGTCGCCTTTAAACTGCGCCTAGAACAATCGGGTTTAGAGGTTAAAATTAGAGAGTCGAGAGGTGGAAGGATTAAAGCCGCTTGCGGACAGTTGGTAAGTGAACACAACAAGAAATCGAAAGCAAAAAATCAGCACCAATCTCCTAATTCACATGATGGCACAACTGTTGTGGAGCAATTTCATGTAAAAAAATGCAAAACCTGCCTTCAAAAAGAAAGCTGCGCACTCAGGGCGAGCGGAAAGCATTGTCAATAAAATTATACAAAATCAGTACGGTATTATAATGATGGAGAAACTCAAGGTCATTAATTTAGCTAAATCATACGATAGGGATGTCCCCGTTTTGAGGGATATTTCCTTTTGTGTTGATGACCGCGACTTCTTTGTTATTCTTGGACCATCGGGCTGTGGAAAAACAACCCTCTTAAATATTATCGCAGGAGTCGAAGATATAAATGGTGGAGAGATATACATTGATGGAATATCCCCAAGCATGGTTTCGAACAAGTTGCGATATAGATATTCTAATTCACCAGGAGGATGTTGAACGGACGATAGAACTATTAGTTAAAAATGGATATGAACATCAAAGTGATGCGACAACACACGATTACTCATTTATAACCCCGGGTAAAGTGCATTTGGAACTCCACTACTCATTGAATCAAGGAGAACGAATGGAGGCAATAAACGCAATTCTTGATATGGTTTGGGTGTGTAGTTCACCTTTTAAAGAAAGCCCATACTGCTTTCAAATGAGTAATGATATGTTTGTTTTTTATCATATTGCACATATGGCAAAACATTTTATTGCAGGAGGTTGTGGCATCCGTTCATTTATAGATTTGTATTTACTTAAAAAAAATGGTTACTGTAATAGTATTCAATTATCACTTCTTTTGGAAAAAGCGAATTTATCGATTTTTTATGAGTCAGCAATGAAACTCGTAGAAGTATGGTTTGAGGATCAACCACACGATAGTATAACCGAGTCAATGGAATCCTTTGTTTTAACAGGCGGCGTTTATGGAAGCGCAACAAATGCGGCAGCAGTAAAGGCTTCTAAAGGGGAAAGTAAATTTAAATCGTTTTTCAAATTAATGTTTTTATCGAGAAAACGCCTTGAAATCATATATCCAAGCCTTCACAAACATCCTATTCTTTTACCGTTATATCAGATTAAAAGATGGTTAAGAATATTTAACTCAAAAAAACGGAAACGAATACTAAATTTGGTGGCTGCAAGGAATTCGGTTTCAAAGAATGAAATAGATTGCGTTGGAGATCTGCTTGAAGCACTTAAAATAAAGGGGCTGTCGAATTAATTGCAATAAGTCTTAAAAAACGTTTTCATTTTTTTGCATAAATTTTTTAATGCGACAGCCCCCCTTTTTTCAATATTATGCGATTGATTGAGAACAAAGAAAAGAGATAAGTAGTTTTCTTTCAGAACTTGACTTGTAATAAATCATATATTGATTTTCTGGTTTTAAAACAGTACAATATTTACATGGGAAAAAGCAATGAGTTAAAATGTAAAAATTAAATTGCTTGTTCTATGGGTTATTCTGTGCAAAAATACCGATGAAAATCATGCGATGAACTCTAACGAGATACGCGAAGAACTTGCAAAACGCGGAATCAGCGTAATGCGCAAAGTGTAGAAAAAATTTTTTCCTGTCAGACCGTCAACTGAATGCCTCAAACTTTCCAATAGTAGTGAGGGGTACAATACCCGAACAAAAAACGGACAGAACAGGAGGAAAATCAATGACCGAAAGCAGGAATACATATTTACCCGATGAACTCCGAAAACGGTTTACTTTGAAGTGTTCGGAAAAGAATTACAGAAAAAGAAGAAAGGTAATTAAAAGACTTTAAAACTAAATAATTATATCGCAAGACGGCGTAACCAAAACGGTTGCGTCGTTTTTTCTTTTTAACTATCCCTATGGAACAAATAGGAACGTCAAAATCTTCATTGGCTCGGATGACCCCGAAACGAGAAAGGAGTTCTCGGAACTGTGCGGACAAAAGAAGGTCAAAAACTTCTCGGTGAATACCAATGCGGAAAACCCTGCAAGCAGTAATACGGGCGCAACCAATCAACCGCTGATTACGGTGGGAATGCTCGAACGCTTAAACGGCAACGAAAAGGGCGACGCGATTGTATCGGTGCGTGGGTATGAACCGATTTGGACGCGCTTTACTCCGTCTTACGAACTCAAAGGAATTTATTTCAAAGAGGGCAAAGCCGACATCGGCAAACGCGAAGCCGTGCTGTTCGACAAGCAAAACTATGTATTCGACATCGTGGGCGAAAACGGACAAAGCGAAGAGGACAGAATTTTAGACGAAATCGAAAAACAGGAACAGGAAGCAGAGCCAAACGGCGAGGTTGAAGAAAATCGCCTTGCCGACTTGGACAAAGCGTGGGAAAAGATTGTAAACGAAATCAATGCGAAGATTGAGCAGTTAGCCATTCTCTTTAACGGACGGGATCGGCGAGCGGTCAAACAGGCACGACTTGAAGATAAAGCCACCGTGCTTTACGCCTTGATGGAAGATTACGACCAAAGCACCGCGCAGAAAATGCAGGACTTGGCGGACTACATTTCAGGGCAAGCCTTGCCTGAACTGAAACAGTTACAGACCTGCGCAACCAAATAAAAAGGAGGACATCAATGCTAAAAACAAAACTAATTTCGCTCTTGCTCACGATGACGGCGTTATCGGGAGCAGGTGCGGCAATGGCGTATGCGGCGGAACTGCCCGAATGTCAGCACGCTTATGTAGAAACGGTACACGCCCCGACTTGTACGGAGCAGGGCTTTACGCTCTATACCTGCGAAGCGTGCGGCGATACTTATCAAGACCATTACACGAAAGCCAAAGGGCATAACTACAAAGAAGTGGTAGTTCCTGCAACCTGCGATACGCAAGGCTTTACCACGCACCTTTGCTTGGACTGCGGATTTCAGTATTCGGATAATTACACCGACGCGCTCGGTCATAACTTTACCGACGATGTGATTTTCGAGCCGACCTGTACGGAAATGGGTTATACCGAACACACCTGTGAAGTCTGCGGAACGGTCGTAACCGATACCTATGTAGAAGCGCTCGGACACGATTATGAAGAGGAAGTCGTGGACGCGACCTGCACGGAGGACGGCTATACCGTTTATACCTGTAAGCGTTGCGGCGAGAATCATAATGACGATGTAGTGGAAGCCAAAGGACATCTCTATCTTGATAACTTCGTGTATGCGACCTGCGTCGCCTACGGTTACACCGAGCATATTTGTCAGGAATGCGACGCGCGATATGTAACCGATTATGTGCTTCCTTTGGGACACGATTACAAGGACGAGGTTGTCCCTGCAACGGAAGACCAACTCGGTTATACCAAGCACAGTTGCAAAACCTGTGGACACACTTATCTTTCCGATTTCTCGACGAGCGAGGACGGCGGATATATTCCCGAAGAACCCGAACCGCCCGTGCATACGCATACCTACACCTTGACGACGACCGTCAACCGTGTCGATAAAATTATCTCGGTGGAGTTTGTCTGCGAATGTGGCGAAGAGGATAACGATTTACTCGATGTGGTGTTTACGGACGCAAACGGAGAAATCGTAACCGCAGAAACTGAAAACGGCGCGGTTTCCTATGCCGACCTTATCGGTACGCAGACCGTAACCGTTGTGGACGATAACGGGAACGTACTCAAAGTCTTTGAACTCGTTTTAGACGGAACGGTGGAAGAGCCTACCGAACCCGTTGAACCTGAAAATCCCGATGAGGGCGATGGCGATAACGGAGATGAACACACGCATAATCTCTATCTTTCTTCGGAAATGAGCGAAGCGGACGGGTATATGGTCTTGACCTATGCCTGCGATTGCGGCGAGGTGTTCAACGAGCAGTTAGTGGTTACCTTTACCGATGAAAACGGCGAAGTCATTTCTTTACCGATTGACGAAAACGGACAGGTGGATTTTTCTTCGCTTGTCGGCAGTTATGAAGTAACTATAACGGTAGAAAGCGGCGAAGTGCTTACGACGTTTGATGTAACCTTAAACGAGGAAGCACCCGTTGAGCCGAATGAGCCTGACGACGGAAACGGCGATAGTACCGAACCCGAAAATCCCGATGATAAAGACGATGACACCGATAAGGACGATACCGATGACGGAGCAGTGCAAGAGCCTGACGAGAAGAACGGTAACAATTTGATGGGCATTCTGATTGCCATTCTCGGTGTGCTTGCCGTTGGTGGCGCAGTAACTTTTATCATCATCAAAAAGAAAAATAAGAAATAAGAAAAGGAGAACACGAAATGAATTTATTGGCAGACGCTACTTTGAACGAAAACTTGGCAGGTATCATTGAGAAACTCAATGAACTGATGAACAGTTTTTGGATTTATATCGTACTCGCACTTGCGGCAGTCGTTGTCGTATGGGGCGCGTATGTCGGTATTAAAATTGCAATCGCACACCGTAACGAAGAGAAAATCAACGCAAGAGATATGATTAAAAATTTGATTATCGGTATCGTGATTATCTTCGTGGTTGCGATGGGTGCGCCGCTTCTCATCAAGGGCTTGTCCGCTTGGGTAGGCATCGGCGCGTAAAATAATCTAAATCAAAAGGAACGGGCGGTAAGACAACTTGCCGCCTATTCTTTTAGAAAGAGAGGGATAGCAAAATGATTATTTTCTTTCAAGAACTCATCTTGCTGCTGTTCCTTTGGCTGCTCAAACTGATAGACGGAATAATGGAACTGTTTTCCGCTATATCGGGCATTGCAACGGTCAATTATCACGGTCAGCAAGTCAACATTATTGAATTTATTGTCGGGGATTCGACCATCGGCACAATCTTTTGGTGCGTGTTCATCTTGGCAGTCGGACTTACCTGTATCTTTGCTATTGTCGCTCTTGTCAAGAATATGGTCGCTAACAACCGCAACGTATCGACGATAGTGGGAAAATTCTTTTTATCGCTACTCGGAACGCTTGCTATACTTGCCGTCGTTATCTTGGGTATTCTTGTGTCTAACTCGGTACTCAAACTCATATCGGAAATCTTTGAAATCGGGAACACGACAAAACTATCCAATGCGCTGTTCAATGCTTGCGCAGGACAGTGGCTCAACGGTTACTCGATTGCCGAGATTGATGTATCAACGCTTTCGGTGCGCGATATTTTCGGGGACTATAACACCGCCTTATTCGGCATTTGGCCGACAAGTTGGAAAGGCAACGGTATGGTCAATCCTGATGCCTTCCTGTACTTGCCAGCAATGGTCTCTTCCATCGGCTTAGTGATTGCGCTTATCGTTGCAATCGTCAACCTTGCAAAGCGCGTGTACGAGATTGCGTTTATGTATATCGTAATGCCGCTTTCAATGTCCACGCTTTCGCTTGACGACGGGGCAAGATATAAGGTATGGCGAGAAACCTTTATCAGCAAAATCGTACTCGCTTACGGCACGGTGTTCTCGGTCAATATCTTTATATTGATATTGCCGCTCATCTCGCAAATGCGTGTGAACGGCGTGAGCGATTTCGGCAACTCGATGTTTCTCATCTTTATGATAATCGGAGGAGCAATGGTCATCCCTGCCGGACAGACCTTGTTTGCGCGGCTGTTCGGTCAGGCAGACGATATGCACGCAGGGGGCAGTTTCTTGCGCAGTGCGTTTTACGGTTCACGGTTTGCAAGTATGCTCACCGTCGGCGCGGCAATGAAAGTGCTTCGCGGTACGGCTCACGCAGGGAAAAAGATTGTTACCCGAAAGTCTAAAAAGAGCGACGATGAAAGTGACAAGTATTCCGAAGATAAGACAAGCAGTGCGACAGCAGATGTAGCGACAACAGAGGACAGTTCGGACGCAGGAGGTGAAAGCGAATGAGAATCATTCCGAAGAAAATCAAAGTGAAAAATACGGTTTGGAAATGCTACTCAATGCCCGATATTATCGTGGCGCTTGTGGACTTTGCCATTATCTTCGTGGCGATTACGGCAGGAAATTGGGCGTTTGCCATTATTATGGGACTAATCAGCGTGGTGCTGTTTATGCCGACGCCTGACGGTATCTTCTATTCCTGTATTTTCGATAACATCAAATTCCTGTTTGCAAAGAAGAAATACACCAAGACCACCAAAAAGGAAAGCGAGCATGTCAATACGCTCATTGACCTGAAAGACATCAAGGTAAGTGGACTTTTGGAGTATGCAAACGGCTACTACGGCAGAGTGATTAAAGTCGGGCAAAAGAACTTCGGTATCGAAGATATTACCGAGCAGAACATCGACATTTCCTACTTTGCCAATGCCTTGAAACAGTTAGAGGGAACGCAGTGCGCAGACATCGTCAAGATAGACCGCCCCGTGAATTTGGACGGCTTTTCGGGCGAACTGTTTGAGCGTATTTCGCAGGTCAAAGAGAGCGAAGAAACAGACGACATCAAAGAGATAAAGACAGGTATTTTAAGAGAGCGGATTGACCGTATCGACAAACTGAATAATATCCGCAAACAGTATCTGTCCGACTTCTATATCGTCGTTTACGGAAAGAACGAACTCGACCTTGAAAACACGACCATCAATATCGCTTCGGAAATCGGCAAGTGTGGACTCGATACCAAAATCCTTGAAATGCGTGAGGTGGCAATCTTCTTGAAGTACAGTTTTTCACGCAACTTCGACGAACGGGAAATCAAGGACATTCCCGATGAAGAACTGCTTGAATGGGTAAAGCCGAAAGAAGTCAACTTCCACGCCAACAGATACACCATAGACGGAACGGAAGCGGCGGTGTTTGCCGTTAGTGATTATCCGCTTCGTATCAAGAACGCTTGGGGTAGCGAACTCTTCCATATCCCGAACACCAAAGCGGTGATGCACATCAAGCCTGTGGAGAAATACAAAGCCATCAAGCGTATCGACAAGTGTATCTCGGAAATGGAAACCAAGCAGATTTTATCTGAGAAAGCAAGCGAAGCGAACAGCGCAGAAACCCACCGCGATACGATGGACGCGCTCCTTGACAGTTTGCAGACCGAGAATGAAATGCTGTTTGACGTTACGATGACGATTACGGCGTACAACTACTTAAACGACGGCAATTATAAAAAGAATGCCCGACGCGCAATGCTCACGGGCAACTTCAAACCGTCAACGCTCTACGGCTTACAAATCGATGCATTCAAATCGGCAACCATTTCGCCCGTATCGAAAGTAAACAACCACGAGCGCGGTATCAATTCATCGTCGGTCGCGGCGGCGTTCCCGTTTGTGCGTACCTTTGTAATGGACGAGGGCGGTATTCTGCTCGGCGAGAACAAGAACAATCAGTACCCGTTCATCTTCAATCTTTGGAAGAGGGGGAATCTATACCAAAACTCCAATGCGATGATTATCGGTAAATCGGGCAGCGGTAAATCGTTCTTCTTGAAGAACCTGATACTCAACGAGTGGGCAAACGGTACGCGCGTTATCGTGTTGGATCCCGAAGCCGAGTACCTACACTTGACGCACAACCTTTCGGGGAATGTCATTGACGTGGGCAATGCCAAAGAGGGGCGTATCAATCCGTTTCATATCTACAAAATTTTGACAGAGGACGGCATACCTGCCGATCCCGTCGTTACATTCAATACGCACCTGAAAATGCTTGAATCCTTTTATAAGATTGTGCTTGTCGGTGCGAGTAGCGATGTCATCGAACTTATCAATAACCTGACGGTGGAAGCCTACGAGAAGAAAGGCATTACCGAAACGACGGACTGTTCGGATTTCAAGGCGGAGGACTTTCCGCTCTTTACCGACCTGCTCGATACCTTAAAAAGCAAAGATAAGAATGATATAGACAGCCTTACCTTACGCGATATGCGCACGGCGGAGTTATACTTGCAGAAGTTTGTAAACGGCAGATATTCGGATATTTGGAATGCACCGTCCACTTTGGCGGTCGATGCCAACCTGATTGATTTCAATTTTCAATCGCTCTTTGCCAACAAGAACAATGTCGTTGCCAATGCGCAAATGCTTCTCATCTTCCGCTATATCGAACAGGAAGTCATCAATGCAAGAGAACTCAATAAAAGCGGTAAGAATTTGCGCACAATGATTGTTTGCGACGAGGCGCATTTATTCATTGACGCTAAATTCCCGATTGCGCTTGATTTCTTTTACTCGATGAACAAGCGAATCAGAAAGTACAACGGCAGTTTCATTCCTGCCACGCAGAACATTGCCGATTGGAACGGGAACGAGGAGTTGCGGTCAAAGACATCGACGATTTTGAAGAACAGTCAGTACACCTTTATCTTCAAACTGTCCGCGCCCGATATGAAAGATGTTTTGGACATCTACAAAGCAGGGGATAGTTTCAACAGCGAAGAACAGAGAATGATTATCTCGGCGGTTACGGGACAGGTATTCTTTATCGGCTCGACCGAACTGCGCTCTTGTATCAAGATTGTAGCAGGAGATTATGCAAAGGGACTGTTCGATGAGAACAGTCTGACAAGGAGGAGAGCAGAAATCTAAAATGAAAGAAAAGACAACAAACAAATTTACGAAACTATGGCTGATTCTTTTCGCCATAGTGGGGTTATTCTTCGTCTGTGCGTTTACGGGACAGCCGATGGTAACCTATGCTGCTGCGGCAACCACGCCACGATATACCGTTCACTTTTCCTATAACGCTTGGTATAAGAGCAATACCGCGACAAGTTCAACGGGCAATGCAACTGATACTACAAGTGCGAGAATCAGAATCGGAAGAAGTACCTATTCGACCTATTCCATTGAACTATGGGGTTCGGGCGCTTCGGGAACGGGAGATTTGCCTATCGGCGGTTACATCAACAGCAGTACGGTCAATATTAAACTTAATTCTACTTCGGGTTCGCCGAAAATGATTATAAAGAACAGTTCGGGAACTCAGGTAGGAAGCGGAACAGGCACGGTCAGTATGTCGGGGCTTTCCGACGGCACATATACGGGTACTTTCAGCGCAAGTGGCGGTTGGCTTGTCAATAACAGACAGTATGACCAAGCGGGTTTTGATGCAAGTTTTTCATTCAGGATTGACACATCGAAACCGACAGGAACGCTTTACGGCGGAACAAGCACGGTGGCAAACGGCGGCACGATTAAGGCGAGTTACGTCAAATTCATACCGTCCGATACCTTATCGGGCGTGAAAACGTCGTATATCAAAACGCCGAGTTCGTCATCCTACTCTGTCTATACAAGCGGCAGTCAGTATTCGGAATTGGGAACATATTCATTCTACTGCGTGGATAATGCAGGAAACCAATCGGCGACCTATACGATAACGCTACAAGCAAGCCACACGCACAGTTATTCATCGCGCGTCGTTGCGCCGACCTGTACATCAAACGGTTACACCGAACATACCTGCTCTTGCGGTGATAGATATACGGACAATATAACAGCGGCGGTCGGTCATAATTTTACCGATTGGAGAATCACAACGAGCGCGACTTGTACGAGTAGCGGTCAAAGAACGGCAACCTGTACACGCTGTTCGCAAACGAAAACCGAAACCATTACGTCGCTCGGACACGATTACAGCGTGCTTGTCAGTTCATCGGGCGACAGTTGTACGGCGGCAGGTACTTCGGTCTATAAATGCAGTCGTTGTACAATGACGAAATCTATTACGGGTTCGGCGCTTGGGCATAATTACAGAGCCACGATAACCGAAGCAACCTGTACGCAGAAAGGATTTACCACGCATACCTGCACCCGTTGCGGAAACAGTTATACCAATAACGAAACCGCCGCGCTCGGACACGAGTATGTCAGGTCGGTAACGGAAGCGAATTGCGTTGACGGCGGCGGAACGAAACACAGTTGTACTCGTTGCGGAGATACCTATATGACCGACCAAACGCTACCGCTCGGACACAGTTATCAGGTAACGACGGTGGAAGCGACCTGTACGAGAAACGGCTATATGCTCCATTCGTGTGTCCGCTGTTCGGACGAGTATAAAAGCGACGAGATATTGGCAACGGGACATCTGTATTCAAGCGTGGTCGTGAGATATTCGACCTGTGAAAGCGACGGCGAACGGTACCATTCCTGCGACCGTTGCGGTGATGAGTACCGAACTGTTATTCCTGCGACGGGACATTTCTATCAGATAACGGACGAGCAGAAAAACGGCGGAACAATCCGCAGAACCTATGCTTGCAATGTCTGCGGCGACAGGTATGTGGAAGATTTGGGCGACCAATACGAAAAGGTTACGACCTATGTGGAATACCTATTTAATCAATACAGCCCGTATATGGTTTGGGTGTTCTTGGCAACGGCAGGACTTTGGAGCATCGTCATCGGCGTGGCACTCATTATTGCGCATAAGAACGAGGACAAAGAAAAGGCGAAGAAGATGATAATCAACTATCTTGTCGGTCTTGTGGTGATATTCTGTATCCTTGTTGCTTGCCCGTTTTTGGTGCGTGGCATCGCCGTTTTGGTGTCATAAAAATTTCACAAAAAAACTTTTCTCTAAACCCTTGACAATATCGTGATAGCACGATATAATATAAGCGTAGAAACAAGACAGGAGGATGACCTATGAATAAAGCGGAAGTATTGAAGAGAGTCCAAAACAATGAGGGCTTAACGGTAGAGGAAGTAATGATTTACCAAGAAGCGGTCAAGCCGCAGGTACATACCTACGGCAAGTACGGCACATTGGCAAAGCAGTATTTGGAAGAACATAACCCTGCAAAGTTGTGGGCGTTAGCAGGAGATTTACCTGAATACCTGCACGGCGTTGACAGACAGGCAGACGAACTGTATGAAACGATGTATGCAAAATTGTCTATGCAAGCCGAGTATAAAAGGACGGGTAACTTCATCGCTGACCTGCAAAGGGAAACGGAAATCCAAAAGCGCATCGAAGAAGAAATCCTGACAGAGATTGTCTATGTAGCATAAGAGGAGGAGTTCAAATGAGAAAAGTTTTAAGATTTGGAGTTGGCACATTGAAGTTCTTATTTGCAGGACTGTTGCTTGTGGGCAATTTCGTTATGAATTGTATCGGCGTACTTGTGTGTGCGATAACCAATCAGTAAGGAGTATGTTTCAATGAAAAAGGAAGAAACACCGCTTCGTCGTGCGCGAAGAAAGTACGAAGAGGTCAATAAGGAAGAACGGAAAAAGGCAACGGAACAGTTCAATACGCGACTTCCACGCAAAGACCACGAGGAAATATGTGCTTTTCTTGAAGCGCATAACATAAGGAAGATAGACCTTATCTATGCAGGGTATGAAATCCTGAAAGAAAGGTTTGACCCGAACGCGGAGTGCAATAAGTAACTCCAAGTCACTAACAACTTAATATAGTGCCTAACGGCATAATTACCAAAATACGAAAACATCGAAGAGATGAAGCGTTGAGGTAATTGTGCCGACTGCGCTTCATCTTTTATATCAAAAGGAGGAGCGCATTATAGACACAGAAAAAGAATTAAAAAAACCTAAAACAGCGTTTGAGTCTGCTGACAATAAAACACAGTATATCGTAACTGAAACTTTTGTGGGAACAAAAAGTTTAGGGGAGATTATTGAGAAGTTGATTATTGCCGAAGCAAAAAAGACAAACGGAGATTCATTGTAAGGCAGTAGCAGAAAATGGACTTTGGACGCTGTTTATGGTATAATAACAGTAACCGAAGTCCATTTGTTTTATTTCAGGAGGAACAAAGCAAATGGAAATATATAAAGCAGCAATATACTGTCGTCTTTCACAGGACGACGGACAGGAAGGTGATTCATCAAGCATTCAAACACAGAAGTTAATGTTGGAAAAGTTTGCAAACGATAACGGCTTTATCATTCACGATTTCTATGTGGATGACGGCTATTCGGGATTGAACTTTGATAGACCAGACTTTCAACGGATGTTAAACGATATAGATGCAGGAAAAGTGAATATGGTCATAACCAAAGACTTGTCGAGATTAGGGCGTGACTATATAATGACGGGGTATTATACCGAAATCTATTTCAGCAATAAAAACATTCGTTATATCGCGGTAAACGATAATATCGACTCAATCAAGGACAATAACGACATAGCGCCATTCAAAAACATCTTGAATGATATGTACGCAAAAGACATTTCACGAAAAATTAAGTCTGCAAAACGGCAAAGAATGTACAAGGGGATGTATGTCGCATCGCAACCGCCGTATGGGTACAAGGTCAATCCTGCCAATAAAAATCAACTCATAGTTGATGAGGAAGCGGCGGAAGTTGTAAGGGAAATTTTCAGACTTGCACTTACGAATATCGGCGTTGTCAGAATTATGAACATACTCAATGAGCGTGGAATTGTTGCTCCGAGCGTTTATAAGGCGAATAACGGAGATAACAAGTTCATCAAGTTGGTGGAAACCCGAAAAAAGCGGTTTATGAACTACGACATCGAAACTTGGAACGCCCAAACTGTTGGGAAGATTTTAAGAGATATTGTCTATGTTGGTGATATGGAAAATCACAAGTATGAAGTGAAAAACTATAAAACCAAAAAGTGTACGAGAGTTCCTGATGATGAGCATATCATTGTCAGAGATACGCACGAAGCCATAATCGGCAGAGAAGATTTTGCAAAGGTTCAAGAAATGATAAAGAACCGTCAACGACCAAGCCATCATAACCACCCCAATATTTTTAAGGGTGTATTGAAGTGTCAGAATTGTGGTAGAACATTTACTCTTTGCTATAACAAAAGGCGCACGGGACTGTTAGTTTGGCGCTATAAGTGTATGGGTAAGTACCTGAAACACGGTATTGATAAAGAGTTGAATAGTATCGGCTACGATGAGATTTACGACATTGTAGAAGAACGGTTACATAAGATGCTTGGCTCAATTAAGGAGCAAGGCGACAGGTATGTGGAAAGTCTTGTTGAAAAAACGGACACCAAAGCAAAGCATCAAAAACTTGAATCGGAAAAAGGCAAGATTGCAAAAAGGCTAAATGTAATCGGAAAGGTAGTCAAGAAACTGTACGAAGATTATGTCGGCGGAGAATTGAACGATGGCAACTATCAGGATATGTTGAACGATTACCAAGCCGAGCAAAAGAAACTGAACCAACGACTTTCAGAGATAACAGCGTTATTGAGTGCGGCGACGAACCAAAATGAGAAAATCAAAAAGTTTAAGGAAATAGCAACGCAGTATTTAGACTTTGAGGAGTTGACGGCTGAATTGGTAGCAAACCTGATAGACCATATTGAAATAGGTATATCGAAACAGACCGATGGGCGTGTTACGAGAGAAATAAACATCGTATATCGCTTCATCGGTTAAAAAGTAACCGTGAGGTTATTCGTGTCAGTTTAGAAGAAACTGGCTGGTACTACTTAAACTCAAGATATTATGATCCACTTGTAAAAAGATTCATCACAATGGATGATATAAGTTATCTTGGAGCAAGTGGTACAGTACTAAGTTATAATTTATTCAGTTATTGTGAGAATAATCCAGTTAATAACGTGGATAAATTTGGATCGTTTGCAGTTGGCATTTTATCATCCAGTCTTATATATCAATTGTCTGGTGCATTATCAGGATTAATTGCAAGTACTGCATCGACTATTGCGAGTATTAAATCTGCTATAGCCACTGCATGGCTTCCTATTTTAGCTTTAGCCCTTGTTGCAGTAGCAATAATAGGTATTGTTTATGCAGTTAATCTAGTTAAAAATTTAATCATTGATGCTAATCGTGCAAAGAGTTTTGTTAACTCCAAAGTAAAAAGTGGGGGTATCTCTGAAAAACAATTAAATAATTATACAGTATATGTTATTGTTAAAAAAGGAACGACTGATGTTCATTATGTGGGTATGACTAAAAATTTTAGTTCTAGAAAAAATGCTCATAATAAAGGCAAATTTCCTAAAAGGAAATTTGATATGATACCTATTGTAACAGGTTTATCCAGAGCAGATGCAAGAGCATTAGAACAAGCATTAATTACCGCCTTTACATTACAAGCTCTTGAAAATATGATAAATTCAATAGCTATGAAAAATTGGGGAAAATTTACTGATTCATTTGGACGTGTTACTACTTTAATTTCAAATAATTTTGATGGAGAATATTAATATGGGGTTTTGGAGTGAAAATCTATATGGAAATGATTTTACATTAGATGTTAAGGATTCATTTACTGAATATTTAAAGAATAATGAATATCATGAAGCCATAAAAAAACTAAAGGAAGAATATTTAAAAGATTTAGATGAAGATGAAGAATCACTATTTTGGTATGCACTTGCTGAAAGAGAAAAGTTTTATGGCATTACTGATGATGATGCAATAGATATTGCGTTAAAATATATAAAAAATAATGGTGGTATTGGAATATTTGATACCAAGTCGCAAAAAGAAAAATGGAAAATTACTTTAGAAAAATTAAAAGAAAAGTTATTATCAGATAATAGACCATTAAAACTACCTAAAAAGCCTAAAGAATTTAAAACTAATCCATGGGAAGTAGGAGATTATATTGCATATCAGTTTAATACAGAAAAAGCTAAAGAATATAATTTATATGGAAAATATATTGTTCTCAAAAAGATAGCAGATTATGAAGGGTTTGAACATAAATTTTATTCATATGTACAAATATATAATCATATTTATGATGAATTACCTAACATAAATGAAATAAGAGAAACAGACCTGCTTCCTTTACTTATTTTAACTGATGAAGAAAAAAAGGAAATAGAAACAGAAGAAAAACGATGTTTTGCATATTTTGAATATTTCTGCATTAGAGATTTCAAAAAACAGTACTATACAGTAATAGGAAATAATAAAACTGAAGATTTAAAAGTGGAAAAAAGCCTTGATTGGTTTGATTTTTCTGACTTTGAAGATGATATAATTGATTGTTATATTTGTTGGAAACATGATTAAATAGTGTTTAAATAAGACATAGGATTTTCAAAAATAAGGTATATAAAGGTTTTGTAAATATAATATACTACACTTTGTTTTTATCAGTAATTATGAAAGAATCAGGAAAAAAGCCTTGATTAATCTAAAAATCTATGGCATACACCCTTATGCGATTATACAGTTTATATCGTATAAAGGTAGTATGCCTTTTTTGGCTCTAAAAAGTTTTGACTAGATAGAATTAAGTGTGGTTTGTAAAAAACCTATATGATTTATTTTATTAAATTTTCCATCATTTAAAGTAATTATCTATACTAAAAAAATAATAAAATCATATAATAATAATGTGGATGTTTCCACTTATCTTCCATAAATTTTTATTTAAATATTTGACTTTCAGTTAAGATTAGTATATAATTTAATTGTAAGATATGGTGTGAGGGTAGCACCAAAAAAAGAAATCCCGAATTGAAGATACAGTGTGAGGGTAACACTGCATAAAGAAATCCCAATGGAAGATAAATACCTTGCTCTTAATGAGTGAGGTGTTTTTTTAAAAATAGGAGGAATATGAGTAAATTATATGAATTAAGATACTTAAGTCAAAAGTTTTACAGTGATTATCAAAATAGTATTTACCCTGAATTAGAATAAAAAATAGAAAGACCATTTTTGGTATTATTAGTAAGGGTTAATAATTTGCAATTTGCGATTCCTTTTAGAACCAATGTAAGACATAAGTACTGTTATAAGTTTAAGAATACAACACGTGATACCTCTACATCAACAGCAATTGATTTTTCTAAAACTGTTGTTATTAAAAATGAAGATTATCTTTCTAATTTTGCTAAAATTGATAACGAAGAATTTAAAGAATTAAATGATAAATATTATTTTATTATTAAAAAATTTACAAAATATGTAAACGACTATATAAAAATAATCACTACTTACAGTAGTGATTCTTATGAATATAAGTCAATGAAATATTCTACATTACAATATTTTCATCATGAATTAAAGATAAAGTAAATATTTTTTATTTCAATAGTCCAAACTATTAGAATAAATCAAATCAAATATCATTCAGTTTTAGGAGTACTTTTACGACTTTTTTAGTTACTTACTCATTCAATTCTTTCACATCAATGCCAAATCAAGATACAACTTTATATACTACTATTAATGGTTATACTGGGTTAGAATAATTAAGCATCGAGGTAATTTTACTTTGGTGCCTTTTTTAACCTTAAAACACACCATCTTAAATAACAAGGAATAATAGAAACAATCGTTTTCTATTAATTAAAATTAAGTGTTTATATAGATATATAGGATTGTATACGTATGTGTAGGATTTATAAGAAATATGCTTTCACTATTTCTGTGTTCTTTGAAAGGGGGATAGGTAGATTATGAACTTAATTCCATCAAAAAATAACACCTAAATAAATAGATGTTACTTATAGAGTTTAGAATATTTAAGAAATATACCTCGAGTCATATTAAATAGTTTAGTTGTTTCTATATTCGTGTGTTCTTTGTTATGAAATCTACATATGATTTTTTTAAAATTAGTAGGGAGTTTATATTTGAGTCTATCTTTACTGCTTTCATTCCTTTTTCACTTTATGGTACAAAACTCAATACCACTATATCAGCTATCAACTTACCTACTAAATTTTTATTATCAATTTTTGTATTAAGAAGGGGGAAAGCAATTATATAGATATTAGTTCAATGACTTTAGTAATTTCAGATTATTCATTAATAATTATATCATCATTACGACCTAAGCAATCTATTGATTTGATTATCAGTAAGTTCTTTAGTTAGTTCAAATAAAATAGCAGATCTTTTTAAGAGGGTTAATGATAAAAGTATTACAATTGATAGGTTTATCTAATATTTAGAGAATTCATTTATTTTTACTAAAAAACTAGATATGATACAAAAAAACACATTGGATTTTTATCTAATGTGTTTTTTTGTCTGGCATAAATACGTTAGCATATACGTTTAGTTTTGTTTCTTTTTTTCACATATTCTATTATACCAATTGGCAAATAATAGATAAAGAAAATAGGGATAGCAATGATGGCTAAAGGAAACATATAAATTAATTCATAAGGAAGGAAATTATAGAATTGTTCTAATACTGCGGTTCCTTTTCCTGTTCTTGTATAAAAATAATTGCATATTCCTGTTCCACCATTTAATTCATTAAACCAAGAAAATAGTAAATTAACCAATTCCATAATACATAAAAGTCCGATTAGAAAAACACAAGCTTTTACAATATCAATTAATTTTGGCTGATAGAAACCTAAAATAACAAAAAGAATTGGTAAAATAAAGATTAGCCCGTGTTTTAACCAATAAGTAAAGACATTATAATTTAAAAGATGAATGGTTGGTCCTAGACAATCACTAGGGGCAGTAACTACCATAGCCAAAACTGCTCCTGCACTACCGAAAAAATACATATAAGCAAATAATGTCGAAGAAAAAAAAGGACGAATTTTTTTCCTTAAACCAAAAAATAGTGGGTATAGTGTCACATTAATTGAGCACATATGCAATGGGAGTCTAGTCCAAATATTCGCTCTTTGATGGTTATAATCTTGTACATAAGAAATAATAAAGGTAGTCCAAGTTGCTAAAAATATGATGGACATTAAAATCCATAGATAAATCGCTTTCGTTTTTTCACTTTTTTTTCGGAAAATAAAATAGGAAACAACGGCTAAAAGCGGGAAAAAGAGAATTGTTAAAATGTGAACTAGATTGTATTTATCAATAATTAACGTTAAAATATTAAACATAGTTTTGAGTTCCTTTCTTTAATTCAAATGGTAATGCCATTAAGTAAAATAATATGCTTATTGGTAATGCTAGGGGTAGTCCATAAACAAAAGGAATAGGGATGATGCTATATAATTGTTTTAAAATCGGCAGATTATTGTGTCTTAATGAATACATATAATTAGCAGTTTGAAAACTATCAAAATTTCTTAAAATGATACTAGATAAAAATGCAAATAAATAAATGCCAACTAAAGTGAGTATAACTTTAGGAATTTGTTTTTTTTCCGGTTGGAAAAAACCCCAAGCAATCATTGTAATTGGAATGGCTACCAAGTTAGTATGGATAAACCAAAAATCTAAAAACATATAGTGAAATAGATTATTTCCCTGAGTAATCATATGACAATCGGGAAAGACAAGAAGGGGAATTAATCCACCAATCATTGTTACATAATACATATAGTTATTTAAAAATTTCTTGTTTATAACAAGTGCAATCAAAGTAATAATTATATTTATGTTACATAATTCAATGGGAAGTAAGGTAACTTTAGAACCATTGTTAAAAATTCGTGATTGTTCCCAACCAAAAAACATTCTTCCTGCAAAAATTAAGCAACAAGCAATAGTTAGTCCCAATAATATTTTTCTTTTGAGTTGATTCGATTTTTTTCTTAACAAAAAGATAAGTAAAAAAATATAGATGACGTCTATGAGTAATAATAAAATATGTTGGTATGAAAAGCGATTAGGCACTTCATATATGCGATAGGAATTAAAAAAGCTAATAATCATATAAGAATTTTTCACCTCAACATATAGTATATCACTTTAAAGGTTATTTTTCAATAATTTGTAGTTTATCGATAAAAAATATTGAGAATAACATATAGGTTTAAAGAGCATTTGATGTTGATGCAACTTGATGGGTATGGAAGATAAAAGTTTTATCATACTATTTTTTGATTTTCAGTTTTAATTTTTTGTTTATATGATAGGATGTATTTTAATGATAAACCAAATATATATAAAAAGAGAAATAAAGGTTAAATTTGTCATATTTTAAACTCTTGCATATCTTTTACTTAAGTGATATAATTATAGTTAATATAAAATAGAATTTTTAGATTACAAAGACAACCTTATATAATTTAACAATGAAGAAAATAGGATATTTAATTTTAATTTTTACATTTAAAAAGATATTGTGAAATAGGAATAAATCGTTTATTAAAAAATATTTTAAATGATAGTTTAATAAGAAAATATTTTGTTATAAAAAAAAGATATAAAACCAAAAAGTTTGAATTTTTTTTAACACCCATAAATGGTTAAATATTATATAGTAAATGTAAACGTTTTACTAATGAAAAACATTGATTTTATATTCTAAATTTAATATAATAAATAAGGTTGAATATTAATGGAGGTACTATGAAAACGAAAATTTTAATATTCATTTATTTACTAATACCCGCTTTTTTACTTTATGGTTGTAAAGATGAAAAACTATACGAAGATAAAGTAAAAATTGTTTTTGAATTAGAAGGGGGAACATATCAAAATTGTACATTGCCTATTGTACATTATTATGATAAAACTGATTCGACTACTTTAATAACTGATCCTACAACATTAACGGGTGCAGAAGTTACTAGATCTGGCTATACACTAGAGGGATGGTATCAAAAAAAATTGGAGAACAATGGTACAACCATTTATCAAGATAGGTGGGATTTTGAACATAATTTTGTTGATAATCAGGGTGTTACTTTATATGCCTTTTGGAAAAAAGATATTAAATATTTGTATCAATTATGTTATTATAATGAAAATCAAGAGGTTGTTGAGTTAGGAAATTATTCTGTCAATCCTGGTGATAAATTTAAAGATTATGCCAATTATTCATATAATAGATTGGGATATACTCCTATAGAATTTAGGGATGCTGAAGGGAATTTATGGGATGATAATTTTACTCATCCTGGTGGCGAAACTGATTTAACGATTCAAGTATTTGTTGAGTATATTGAGGGTGAATTTGCAATTGTTAAAAATGCCAATGATTTAAGAATTAATAAATCAAAAAATATCTATTTAGCAAATGATATTGATTTAGAAGGTTCGGCTTTTTCTTTTAATGATTATAAAGGAATTTTTATGGGAAATGGCTTTACCATCTCAAATTTTACTATAAATTATGATCCAAGTAGAAATGGATTGATTCAAGATTTTGATGATCCAAATGCGAAGAGTTTGGCGATAAGTTTATTTGGAAATGTAACTGATGCCACAATTCAAGATGTTACATTTGACAATGTCAAAATTAATATTAAAACGAGTTTAACAATAACTCATAAGATATATGTTGCTCCAATAGCTATGAGCAGTGTGAACTCGAACTTAAAAAATATTGTGTTTAATGGTACTCTAACTTGTACTGCTTTACCAAATGGTTTTGATAAAGATAATAATTTAATTATTGTGGATGCTGCTCCAATTTATAAACAAGATGAGCAGACAGTTTTAGATAATAATCAAATAGATTTAAAAATAGAATAAAATTAAAGGAGAAAAAAGATGAAAAATAAAGTATTTCATACAAGACTAATTATATTATTAGCAGTGATTGCAACGACAATTTTTGTTACTGGTTGTAATTGTAAAAGTTGTAAAAAAGATGATGATAAAACATATTACAACAATGAAGTAGATCCCCTTGTTTTTTCAACGCAAGAGTTAGATAAGGTTTTTAATCCCTTCTTTTCAACAACTGGACCTGATAGTAATGTTGTTGGTATGACCCAAATTGGGATGCTTGGCAATGATAAAAACGGGAATATAACTTATGGTGATAGCGAAGGTGTTGTTACTAAAGATTTACAAATTGTTACCGAAGGGACAGAAGATAAAGATCAAACAACGACATATTATTTTGTTTTAAAGAATAATGTTAAATTTTCAAATGGTAGTGCTTTAACAATTAAAGATGTATTGTTTAATTTATACGTTTATTTAGATCCTGCCTATACGGGTTCAAGTACGATATATTCAACCGATATTGTTGGATTAAAAGAATATCGTACGCAAGAAGCAGATGAGACAGAACAAGATAGTTTTAAATTAAAGTTCCAAGTAGAAGCTGAGGCTAGAATTCAAGCTTTGGTAGATGCGACAGTTGAAATTCTTGAAGAACATGGTGATTCAAAACCGGACAAAGATCAATTTAGAGAATATTTGATTGCATATGCGGCTGAATTTGAAAGTATTTCTGATAACTTTAAAAATGTTGTGAAGGATTATGATAAAGCAATTGCTTTATTTAAAGAAGAATTAGAAACAGATTATAACAATTCAATAGATACATATGAAGATATTACTTTTTCTGATAAAAATGGTAAAGTTTATAAAAATTTATTGACTACTGATGTTGAGGTTTTCTTATATAATGAAGGATATTTAGAGTGGAACAAAGAAGAAGCTAAACTTGTTTCAAGTTTAGTAAATGATCCTACAACTTTAAAAAAATGGACAAAAGAACAAGCAATTAATACTATTTATGCGGATAAGATTCCTAATGCATTAGAAGAAGTTGTTTTATATTGGAATACATCAATCAAATTAAATGATTATTTAGTAAATGAAGCAATGGAAGCATATTTTCAAAATGATACAAATAAAGAATTCCCAAATATTTCGGGTATTCAATTTGCTAATAGAACAAGTAGTGTAACGGTTAATAATGTAACGTATCCTGTACCTGTTTATAATGCTGATGGTTCAGTAAAAGAAGGAAATGAAGTATTGAGTATTAAAATAAAAGATGTTGATCCTAAAGCTATTTGGAATTTTGCTTTTAGCGTAGCGCCTATGTATTATTATTCTGATGCTGAGCATATTGCTAAATTTGATTATGTATCTAATTTTGGTGTTGAATATGCTTCACAAACATTTATGAATGAAGTAGTAAATAGTCCTGCTAAAATAGGTGTTCCTGTTGGTGCTGGTCCATATGCTGCTAGTAAATCAAGTGGTGGATTGGATAACATTACTGCTGGTGATTTTTATAATTTAGGTATTGTTTATTATGAGAGAAATCCATATTATATTTTAGGACCTGCTAAAATTAAAAAATTACGTTTACAAGTTGTTTCTTCATCACAAATGTTAAATTCATTATATAATGGTGAAATTGATTTTATTGAACCTAATGCAAAACCAGAAACAATTGATGAACTTGATAGCAAAAAAGAAGATGGATTTGGTAACAAATCAATCCAAACTTCAGGATATGGCTATATTGGTATTAATGCGGGTAAAGTTCCTGATCTTGCAATTAGACAAGTAATTATGCATTCAATTAATACACAAGAATGTGTAAATTATTATAAGACGACCGCTACTGCAATTCATCGTTCTATGTCAATGTCAAGTTGGGCATATCCTAAAGGTGCCACTCCATACTATCCTTATATTGGTGGTGCTGTTCCTGAAGATTTATCTGTTGTAAATCCTGCTTATGCATCTTATGTAAGATCTCTTGGTAAAAAAGCTGGTGATAAACTTACAAGTGCTGAACAAGAAACTTTTATAAGAAATCAAGTAGAGGGAGCTGGATACACATTAAATGCAAATGGTGTATATTATAAAGGAAATCATATTTTAAAATATACTTTTACTATTGCAGGCGATGAAACAGACCATCCTGCTTGGCAAGCTCTATTTCATGCAAGTGAAATTTTAAATAATGTTGGCTTTCAAATTAATGTTTCACCAGACTCACAAGCTTTAACAAAACTTGCAAGTGGTGACTTAACAGTTTGGGCAGCTGCTTGGGGATCAACAATTGATCCTGATATGTATCAAGTTTATCACAAAGATTCTAATGCAACTTCTGTACTTAACTGGGGTTATAAACAAATTCTTTTAAACACTGGTGGAAAGTATGATACTGAAGTAGCATTAATTAATAGATTATCAGACTTAATTGATGCAGGTCGTAAGACAAATAATCAAGATGAACGTGCAGCAATTTATTCACAAGCACTTGATATTGTTATGCAACTTGCAATTGAACTTCCTACATATCAACGTAATGACTTATTCGCATATAATACTAATAAAATTGATGTGAATTCACTTACTCCAAATGCAGACCTTTCACCATATAAAGGTTTGACTAGTGACTTACATTTAGTATCGTTAGTCGAAGAAAAATAAGAAGAAGACATTAAAGAAAGGAGGAATGTGCTCAGTTTATTAGTTATATACATTATATAACTGGATGGATGGGTGCATTCCCTCTTTTTATAAACAAGGAGATATAAATGATAAAATATATAATAAAACGTTTATTGATATCTGTACTTGTATTATTTGGTGTTTCAATTATCATTTACACAATGGTAAGATTAATGCCTAATAATTATGTTGATATAAAGTTTGCTCCCCAACTACAATCAGGAGCAATTAATCAAGAAGATATCGATAGATTTAAAGAATTATACGGAATTGGAGATAATTCATTTTCAGGTCTTGTTACTGGGTATACAAAATGGCTTGGTAATTTATGTAAAGGAGATTTAGGAATTTCCTTTAAATACAATAAACCAGTAGCTACAGTGATTGGTGAAAATATGTGGATTTCCTTTGCGATTGCTGTTATTGCAACCATTCTTCAATTTCTAATTGCTATTCCGTTAGGAATTTCAAGTGCTACGCATCAATATTCAGTAAGAGATTATATGGTAACAATTTTTACTATGATTGGAATATCCCTGCCTACCTATTTTTTTGCAGCAATTGTAATAAAGGTGTTTTCGGTAAATTTAGGATGGTTCCCGTCGAATGGTTTAATTTATGCTTCCGCAAACTATGAAGATACTTTCATAGGAGCTCTTACTAAATTTGGTGATATTGTTCATCATTTAGTTTTACCAATTTCTGTTAGTGTAATTTTATCAATTGGTGGACTAATGAGATATACAAGAACTAATACTCTTGAAGTATTAAATGCGGATTATATTAGAACAGCTCGTGCTAAAGGCTTATCAGAAAAGAAAGTAATTTATAAACATGCTTTTAGAAATACAATGATACCACTAGCCACTTTACTTGCGGGAATTTTACCATCACTATTTGGTGGTATGATGATTACAGAACAAGTATTTGGTATTGATGGAATTGGACGGCTTGCTTATCAAGCATTAAGAGAGGGTGATATTCCTTTTGTAATGGGATATAATATGTTCCTAGCCATCTTAACTGTTATAGGAACTTTGTTTTCTGATATTATGTACTCAATTGTAGACCCTCGTGTAAAATTAGGTAAATAGGTGACTTATGAATAAAATAGAAGAAATAAAACAAGAGACTATTAACCAAGAAGAAAATACATCAGAAAGTATACCTGAACAAACGTATAAAGAAATGAGTCCATTAAGGCTAGTTTTAAGAAGATTTTTTCGTTCAAAATTGTCTTTAGTTGGAATTATTTTAATTGTTGCTTTATTTTTGTTTTCTTTTTTAGGTCCAGTTGTATATCAAAAATGGGGAGAAGAAACTGTTGATAGAACTCAAAAAATTCAAAAAATTGAGACTACACATACTTTTATTGATAATAATGGTAATGAAATAACTGTCATCCAAGTATTAGAACATATCAATGAGATTAATGATTATGATAATCCTAGTAAAGAGCATTTATTAGGAACCGATGATAAAGGAATGGATATTTTTGTAAGGTTAATGTATGGAGGAAGAATTTCTTTAACAATTGGATTTATTGTTGTTATTTTAGAAACTTTGATTGGTATATTATTAGGCGGATTAGCAGGATATTTTGGCGGATGGGTTGATCAATTGATTATGAGAATTGTTGATATTTTCAATTGTATTCCGACATTGCCAATTCTTTTAATCGCCTCTGCAATGATTGAATCATGGGAACTTGACCCAGATAAAAATATTTATATATTGATGGTTATTATAACAATTTTTGGTTGGAGTGGAGTAGCACGAATGGTTAGAGGTCAAATTTTATCATTACGTGAACAAGAATATATTACAGCAACTGAAGTGATGGGACTTCCTATTTGGCGTAAAATATTTAAACATTTGATTCCTAATGTTATGCCTCAATTGATCGTTAGTATGACTCTTGGTCTTGGTAGTGTTATCTTATATGAATCTACTCTTAGTTATTTAGGTTTGGGTGTTCAGCTGCCAAAAGCAGCATGGGGTACAATGATTTCTACTGCAAACGATCCTCAAATTTTAAATTATCATATGAATATGTGGTTACCAGCTGGTATTATGATTGTAATTGCGGTATTAGGCTTTAACTTTATTGGTGATGGACTTCGTGATGCTATGGATCCCAAAGCTAAGAAATAGGTGAAAGATATGGAGAAAAAAACTAAAAAAACTTCAAATTATATTTCTATCAAAGAAAGTAGAGCAATTATCAAATACAATATTAAACAGATGAAATATTATGAAAATCTAAAACGTCAAAAACGTGATGAATCTGAGTATATCACTAGTATGAAAGATCCCAATAATATTATTGAAATTGATAATTTAAAAACATGTTTTTTTACTGATAATGGAACGGTTATGTCGGTTAATGGTGTTTCCTTTTCCATTCCTAAAAATAAAATTGTAGGTGTTGTTGGAGAATCAGGTTGTGGTAAAAGTGTAACTTCACTTTCAATTATGCAATTAGTACAATCTCCCCAAGGACAAATTGTTGACGGACAAATTAAATTTAATTATGAAGAATTAGGCTATTATGAAGATGGAACTAAAAAAGCATATGATATTACAAAAATGCCTTTAAAAGAAATTCATAAAATTCGTGGCAAAGATATTACAATGATTTTTCAAGAGCCAATGACTAGTCTAAATCCTGTATTTACTATCGGTTATCAACTTGATGAGGTTAGTTTCATTCACAATAAAGAAATTACAAAAGAAGAGGCTAAAAAACATAGTATTGATATGTTAAATAAAGTTGGAATATCAATGCCAGAACATGTATATGATTCTTATCCTCATGAATTATCAGGAGGGATGAGACAAAGAGTGATGATTGCGATGGCTCTGGCTGGGAATCCTAAGTTAATTATTGCCGATGAACCTACAACAGCGTTAGATGTTACAATTCAAGCGCAAATTTTAGAATTATTGAAAGATTTGCAAAAAGAACAAGGTTGTTCAATCATGTTGATTACTCATGATTTAGGTGTAATTGCAGAAATGGCTGATGAAGTTGTCGTTATGTATGCTGGTCGTGTTATTGAAAAAGGTACTTCTAAGGAAATTTTCCATAATCCACTGCATCCATATACTATTGGTTTACAGAAAAGTAAGCCATTGATTACTTCTAATTCAAATGAACCACTTTATTCCATTCCTGGTCAAGTACCAAGTTTAATTAATTTACCAAATAGTTGTTATTTCAAGAATCGTTGTAATAAATGTATTGCTAAATGTACTGGTGAATATCCAAAATTGATTAAAGTAAGTGACAGTCATTATGTAGCTTGTTATTTGTATGAACAAAAGGAGGAAAATTAAGTGGATAAAATGACAGAATTTATCTTAGAAGTAAATAATTTAAAAAAGTATTTTCCTTTGGATAAAAATTTATTTGGTAAACCTGCTAGATATTTAAAGGCTGTTGATAATGTTAGTTTTAAATTAAAAAAAGGAACTACCATAGGGGTAGTTGGTGAATCTGGTTGTGGTAAAACAACGCTTGGAAGAACGATTTTAAAATTATATCATCCTGATGGTGGTGAGATTTTCTTTAATGGTGAAGAATTAACTCATTTGTCAAAATCTCAAATGCAAAAATATCGTACAAAAATTCAATTAATTTTTCAGGATCCTTATTCAAGTTTGCCACCACGAATGACAGTCGGAAATATTATTTCTGAAGCTGTAAAGGTTCATCATATTGTTCCAAAAGATGAAGTAGCAATGTATGTTCAAGAAATTATGAAAAAATGTGGATTACCACCACAATATTATGATCGATATCCTCATGAATTTTCAGGAGGACAACGTCAACGGATTTGTATTGCTAGAGCATTAGCTGTAAAACCAGAATTAGTGATTTGCGATGAACCAGTTAGTGCTTTAGATGTATCAATACAAGCGCAAATCATTAATTTATTAAAAGAATTGCAAAATAGTATGGGACTTACCTATGTATTTATATCTCATGATTTATCAGTAGTGAAATATATCACCGATCAAGTAATGGTAATGTATTTGGGTAATGTAATGGAATTAGGTGAAACTGATGAAATATTTGATAATCCTCTTCACCCTTATACACAAGCATTATTTTCAGCAGTACCAGTACCCGATCCAGATGTAAAAATGAAAAGAATTATTTTAAGTGGTGATATTCCTTCGCCTGCTAACCCTCCTAAGGGGTGTAAATTTCATACTAGATGTTCTAAATGTATGAAAGTTTGTAAATATAATGAACCAAAATACATTGAAGCAACTAAAAATCATTTTGTTTCATGTCATTTATATGATCAAGAAATAATGAATAATTTAAGTTTTTATGATAAGGAATATGATGAAATGATGGCAAAGGAAGCCGAAATGAAAGAAAAAGATAAGAAAGATAATGAAAAAGAATAAAAAAGAAAAATTTGTTGATGATGGAAGAACAATCTATAATATGGATGTAGATGGTCTTCCTAATAGACGAAACAAGAATAAGGTATATGTAACAAAAGAAGAAAAAAAGTTAATCATTCAAACAGCTTTAAAACATTATATACCAATTTTATTTGGTGTAATTGTATGTTTCTTTTTAGCAATGTTACTTATAAAATTATGGCTTGGATAATATAACAGGAGGAAAAAATGAAGAAAAAAATAATATCTTTTTTTGTAATTCTCTTTTTGTTGATTGCTTGTGTTTCGTGTGAAAAGAAAAATCAAGGTATCGTAGATGGTGTTATTGATTCTAATAACCCTCAAAATTTACAAATTTTACGTAGTGACTTGAAGTTAACACAAGAACAAGTAATGTCACAAATGAAAGCAGATAACATAAAAAAGAACAATGGATATGTTGATAATGATGAAATTATTACTTTAATTCAGTTAGAAGATGAAGCCTTAATAGATTCATATATCAATACATATTCTGATAAATCCGATTCGGTTGCTGAATTTGCAACATCAAGTATAGGAAAAAATAAAACATTAAGAATAAAACAAAAACAAGAAGCATTGATAAATGAACTAAAAGCCAAAGAGTTAATTCTTAGTGTTGAATATCAATATACAACAATTATTAATGCAATTGCAGTGAAAGTGACTTATAAAAATTTTAAAAAGTTAGCAAAACTAGAAAATGTGGAAGCTGCATATATCACTGATACATATAATCTACCACAATCAGTTGATGTTGAAACATCAGCAGTTGAAAATATTGTTGATGTATATCCAACAGGAATCTTTAATTCTAGTAGTGTTAAGTTTACAGGTGAAGGAACAGCTGTTGCTATTTTAGATTCAGGATTTGATTGTAGTCATAGTGTTTTTTCTAAACAACCAAGTGTTCAAATGATTACAGATAAAGATATTGCGGCAATTTTAAATCAAACAAAAGCGGCTGCCTTATCAAGTGGTTTAGAATTATCAGATGTTTACTATAGTAGAAAAATTCCTTTTGTATATGATTATGCTGATAAAGACCATGATGTATTCCCATATGATTCAGAACATGGCACTCATGTTGCAGGAATCATTGGTGGTTCTGATGATACAATTACGGGGGTTGCAGTCAATACGCAATTGGTATTACAAAAAGTGTTTCCTGATTTAAATGATGGTGCAGATACACAAGATATTTTAGCTGCTTTAGAAGATGCGGTTTTACTCGGTGTTGATGCAATTAATATGTCACTTGGGTCATCTTGTGGTTTTAGTAGAGAACAAGATAATGATGCAATTAATGAAATATATGATAAAATTAATGAAAGTGGTATTAGTTTAATCACAGCAGCTAGTAATAGTTATAGTTCTGCTTTTGGTGGAGAACAAGGTAATACAAATATGGTTACTAATCCTGATTCAGGTACTGTTGGCTCACCATCAACTTATTATGCAGCATTATCTGTAGCTTCAATTAGTGGAACTAAAAGCAAATATATTGTTGGAAATGATGCGCAAATTTTCTTCTTTAAAGAATCAAATGATATTAATGGTAATGAAAATGATTTTTTCAAAGAAATTGGTTTGAAAGAAGGAGAGACCAAAACCTTTGAATATGTTACTGTTCCTGGTGTTGGTTTACAAGTAAATTATAGTACTTTAGGTGATTTGACAGGAAAAATTGTTTTAGTTAGACGTGGAGATAATACCTTTGAGGAGAAGGCTCAAAATGCTAAAAATGCAGGAGCTTTAGCTTGTATCATCTATAATAATGTTGAAGGTGATATTTCGATGTCAATGGGTAAAAGTGATCATATACCAACTATCTCGATTTCAAAAGATGATGGAGTAAAATTAGCTAGTAAAGACAAAGGAACCTTGACAATTAGTTATAATTATCAAGCAGGACCATTTATGTCTGATTTCTCTAGTTGGGGTCCTACACCATCTTTAGAATTAAAACCAGAAATTACTGCTCATGGTGGAAATATATTATCATCAGTTCCTGGTGGTGGGTATGATCAAATTAGCGGTACTTCAATGGCTGCACCTAACCTTTGTGGTATTGTAGTTTTAATTAGACAATATTTAAAAGAACAATATCCATCTTATACTGCTAAAGAAATATCTGTTTTAACTAATCAATTATTGATGTCTACGGCAACTATTATTAAAAACGAAGAGGGAAATCCTTATTCTCCTAGAAAACAAGGAGCGGGTCTTGCTAGTTTATATAATGCAGTAAATACAAAAGCGTATATTACTGTAGATGGTAGTGATCGCACGAAACTTGAATTATTTGATGATCCTAAAAGAACTGGTGAATATACAATGGAATTTAATGTTGTAAATTTATCTAATACAACTGTTAGTTATAATTTAGATTTAGTTGGAATGACAGAAAGTGTTTCATCATCTGATTCAAAACATGTTGCTGAAATGTCACAAATTTTAAATGGAAATGCAAATTTTGAAGTAATGAGTGGGGGAACTTTAAATGGAACAACTTTAAAAATTGAAGCCAACCAGATTGCAAAAGTAAAAGTACAATATAATTTAACTGCTGAAGATAAAAAACTTATTGATTCATTATTTCCATATGGAATGTTCGTTGAAGGATTTGTTAAATTAGTAGCAACTGATAGTAATGAAATTGATTTAAATGTGCCTTTCCTTGCCTTTTATGGTGATTGGACAGAGGCACCAATGTTTGATAAAACGTACTATGAAGTAGAAAAAGAAGCAAATGATCCATCTATAGATGAAGAAGACAAATTAAAAGCGGATTACTATGCTACAACTCCATATGGTTCATATTTTTATAACTATATTATTCCGCTAGGAACGTATTTATATGATATTGATACAACAAAATATGATTATATTAGTGCATCTGATGATAAAATTGCTATTTCTAATATTCTTGGTACAATTGATGGAATATCTTCTGTATATGGTGGATTATTAAGATGTGCAAAAGAAATGCGTTATAGTATTGTTGATAAATTAACAGGTGAAGTGGTATGGGAAAAAATTGATTATAATGCCAATAAGGCTTATTCTTTAGGTGGTTCACCTATTCCATATTATGATTTTTTAGATATCAGTTCATACCAATTAGGTTTAGTTAATAATCGCCAATATGAGTTCAAAATGGAGGCTTTATTAGATTATAAAGATGGTGGAATAAATACAAATGTTAGAAATACGTTTAGTTTTGATTTTTATGCTGATGATGAAGCACCAGTATTAAAAGATGCATCATATGAAAAAATATATGATAAAAATCTTAAAAAAGATCGTTATTATTTAACGCTTACAGTTTATGATAATCATTATGCTCAATCAATTACACCTATTTTATTTACTTCAAATGAAAGTTATACTTTCTTAACCGAAAATCCAATTCCTATTTATAGTGAAAAGGGTAAGGATAGTAAAGTTCGGTTTGAAATAACTGATCTTTTAGATGATATTTGTGAAGATGAATTAATCACTAGTGCACTGGCTTTTTCCATTGATGATTATGCTTTGAATTCTAACATCTATTTATGTCAACTTCCAGGAACTAAAGGTGATTTTAAATTCACAAAAGATGGGACACTTAGTGGAACTGATTTAGTTATTCTATCTGTTTATGAAGACGAAGTGGTTGATTTAACAAAATATCTTGCAACTGCAGATACATCAGTAGATGCAGATAAAGATTATTTAAAATATTTATCTTGGTCATCATCAAACGAAGAAATTGCTCAAGTCAAAGATGGACAAGTAAAAGGCATAAAAGCAGGCAGAACAACCATTACAGTTCAAGAAGCAATGGATTTAAAACAAGCAGTTATTATTATTAATGTTAAAGAGCGTCCAACACAACGTTTATTAGCATCGCAAAAAAATCTAGCAATCCAAAAAGATGTCGATAGTGCAAGTAATGAAAAAATTGAATCCATTCGGTTTTCTTATTTTAAAACCCTGTTTGCTTATTCAAGAGCTGCTCAAACCAGTGAAATTGGATCAACCGGAAGCAAAATTTTTATATCTAGTCTTCCATCTATTAACTTTTATCCAGGGGAAAGAATTCAGTTATTTTATGACTTAGATCCTTGGTATGTTGAAGATCAATATAAATTATCCTTTTCTTCAACCAATCCTTCAGTAGCAAGTGTAGATGAAAATGGTGTTGTTACTGGCCTTAAAAAGGGGAATACAACAATTGTTTTAAGCGTTGAAGGTTCAAATATTATGGCAAGAATTCGGATAACGGTTAAAAGTGAATTTGTTATTGAAGATAGAGTATTAGTTGCATATAAGGGTTTAGGTGGCGATGTAGTGATTCCTGATGATGAAGGAATATATGCCATTGGTGCTTATGCATTTTGTTTATATGAAACAGATAATACAGTAGATTTACCAGAAGATGATTATGATGCCAATAAGATCCCTTCTAGTAATACGACAATTAAATCAGTAGTCATTCCTAAGGGTGTTGAAGAAATCCAAAAATATGCTTTTTATAATTGTTCGGGTTTGGAAAAAGTTGTCATTCCTGATACTATTAAATATGTTAGAGAATATGCTTTTTATAAAGATGTAAAGTTAAAATCAATTAATTTAGAGAATGTTCAAACGATTGGTGCTTATGCATTTTATAATTGTGAAGTATTAAATAATATTAATTTAGATAAAATTTATGCTATTGGCAAAAATGCTTTTGAAAATTGTACAGCACTTGAAAAGGTTGATATTAGTACTTTAAGAAATTCTGGTAAAGAGATATTTAAAGGATGCAAGTCTTTAAAAGAAGTAATATTTGCTGAAAATACTAAACTTTCATATGCAATGTTTGTTTCTTGTGGAATTGAACAAGTTACTTTATATGAAACAGTAGAAATTCCTGAATTTTGTTTTGCGAAATGTGAGAATTTAACTGATGTTTTTATTGAATCATCATTGGTTAAAATTTCTAAAGGTGCTTTTAGTGAATGTACAAAGTTAGTTCATGTTACCTTTAATGGTAGTGTTGATAAAATTGATGAGCAAACTTTTTATAAATGTACTTCTTTAAAAACAATTATGCTTCCTAATTGTGATGTTGAACTGGGTGCATATACATTTTATATGTGTGAATCATTAGAAGAAATTCAATTTGGTAGTAATACAAGATTAACTCATCTTTCTGGTTCAATTTTTGAAGGAACTGCGGTATCACAATTTGTAGTGGATGCTAATAATCCATATTATTGTGTTCAAGGTGGATATTTATTGAATAAAGATGAAAATACTATCATTTTTATCATACCTACTTGGAGTGAAAAAAATGTGATTATTCCCGATACAATTACTGTTATTGGTGAGGGAGCATTTAGTGGAATTGATATTGAACAAATTACAATTACGAATCCTCATACAGTAATAGAAGCTTTTGCTTTTACAAATTGTGCAAATTTAACTCATGTTTTCTTACCAGAACAAAATAATATTGTAATAAAAAAACGTGCTTTCAGTTATACAACAGCTTTGGTAGAAATTAGTAATTTAGATCAAGTATTAACAGTTGAAGAATATGCTTTTGCTAATAGTGGAATAAAAGAAGTAACTATTGGTAGTAATGCAACTTATGGTGAAGGTGCTTTTTATCAGTCATCAGTTGTAAAAGTAACAATTGGTAAAAATAGTATTTTTGGACTTGGTGCCTTTCAAAATTGCCAATATTTAACAACTGTTGTAATGCCTGAGGAAGGTAATGTGCATTTTGGTGTTGCATGTTTTGCAAATGATAGTAAATTAGTTGAGATTGATTTATCTAAAATTGATAATGTAATTGAAAAAGAGACATTTTATGGTTGTTCAAGTTTATCGAAAGCCAATTTAGAACATGTTGAAGAAATTGGCAATTATGCTTTCAGTGATTGTGCATCTTTAGTTTATTTACATATGCCAAAAATTATTAAAATCGGTGAGGGTGCTTTTTCAAGATATGATGAAAATGGAGGCGCTCCTCAAATCTTTGATTTAATTTTACCGAATACTTTAAAAGTGTTATCCGATGGGGCCTTTTTAGGTTGTGAAGGATTAACAAAGGTAATTTTACCTGAATCTATTGAAGAAGTGGGTGATTATTTATTTGCCTATTGTATAAATTTACAAGAAGTAGAGTTACCAATCAATATGAAGTATGTTGGTTTATATAGTTTTGCAGGATGTAAATCATTAACAAATATTAATTTAGAACATGTTGAAGAGATTGCGGATTATGCTTTTACTTCATCTGAAATTTTACAAAAAGTCAACTTATCCAATGTTGTTACAATCGGTTTTGGTAGTTTTGCAAGTACAAGTCTCAGTGGCAGTCATCAACTTGATAAATTACTAAGTGTAGGTGATTATGCTTTCCAAAACACTTATTTGACCACTTTTAATGCACCAAATCTAGAAAAAATTGGAATTGCTGCTTTTGAAAATAATCAATTATTAACATCATTTGTTTTTGGTTCAAATTTAAAAGAAGTGGGTAAGAAAGCTTTTGATGGATGTGCAAATTTAACTAGTTATTATTATGATGATACAACAACTGGTCAGAAAGTTACTACTTTTAAACTAAATGAGTATGCTTATTTGAAAGATAGTATTTTATATACGAAACTTCCTAATGGTAAATATCAAGTATCATCTATTCCTGGTGGGTTAAATGTTGATACTTTAGTTATTGATGAAGGAACTTATCGAATTGAAGATTTTGCGGGAAGTATGAATAAGTTTATTGAAAAAATTATTTTTCCAGATTCATTGAAAACGATTGGTAACTATGCATTTTATAAGTTTGAAAATTTAAAAGAAGTAGAATTTAAATCATTTACAGCACCGGCTTTTGAAGATGCATATAATAAGGCAGCCTCACTAGTTGAAACGGATCCAGGATATGAGTTATTACATAAATATTTTGATTTATTTGGGTATGAACTGTATTATTATACATTTATTGATTTAGTTGGTAAAAGAGAACCCATTCAAATGATTTTGCCGGCAAACACTGATATTGAAGGCTATGATTCAATTGTATATCAAGCTTATTTTGGAAAGGTTGAAAATGCTGAGAGATCTACGTATCAAGCAATGCATAAAAATATGATTACTTTCCTTGAAAAAGCAGAAAAAATAAATGATATTCAAATAGTTAATCTATCGCATGAGAAATTAATCAATGATGCCATTACTGCTTATAATGCCATTAAACAAGATCCAACAATTTTTGGGATTGATTTAGAAGATTGGAATAATCTTGTTGATAAAGTATTTGAATCAAAAACGACTTTGATGCAAATTAAATTATCTAAAGCTTCATTAGAGGTTCAAAATTTACAACAAGAAATTAATAATTTGCCGACGACATTTACTATTGGTTTATTAGATACATTAAAAGAAATTTCAAGCAAAATCAATAATTTAAAAGCAGATGATAAATTAATTTTGGATCTAACAAATTATAATAATTTAGTTTCATCTTATAATGAATATATAGCAAATGTGGAAACGGAGATTATGCCAACAATCAAAGCAATTGATAATACAATCGTTTATGTAGTGTTATCTACTCTTGCTAGTTTATCGGCAATTGCAATGGTATTAGTTAGTAAAAAGTTTTTATTTAAATAGGAGGGCTATATGAAAAAGAAAACAATTATAATTATATCTATTTGTATAGCTGTCGCTATTGGAATAACAATCTTATGTATATGTTTATTTGGTGGAAAATTGAACAAACATATAAAATATATTGATAAATCGATGCAACAAGTTAAGTCAATAGATACAACATTATCGGTTACTGATACGGAAATATTGGTTTATCAATATATTAAAGAAGTTGATTTAATGGAAGATAATAGTGCAGTTATAACGACGAATAATAGAACTTTGGGTTCTAGTTATGAATTAGGGAATTCCATTCATACTGAAAAACAAGAAAATATCAATCGTAATGATTTGTTTAAAATGTGTTTAGAAAAGAAATATTTTTCTGATTATCTAATAGAAGATGGTGTTTTGACCTTTGATGTTTCTAAAGAAAATATCAGTAAAGTATTCAATACTGAAAATTTTGAAATTACAAATGATGCAACCTTTACCTTTACTTTTAAAAATAAACAATTGGTATCAATGAATTGTGTATTTCAAACGCTATCTTTAAAAAATGTCAATATTGATGTTACTTATCAATATTAAGGAGGATGAAAATGAGAAAAATTTTAACAATACTATTAACATTTTTAGGTCTTTTAACGATTTCTTCATGTAAATCATGTAAGAAAGAAACATTAGCTACACCTACTAATCTTACGATTAGTGAAGAAGGTTTAATTACTTGGGATAAAGTAGCTAATGCTAGTGAATATGTAATTTATATCAATGATAATTCATATAATGTTTCTAAAAATGAATATCAAGTAAGTGATTTAACAAAAGATTTTACTTATTATGTATATGCCAAAGGAACGAATTATTTAGATTCAAAGCCGACTGATAAAAAGGTATATAAGGCAGAAGTGAAACCACCAGTCATTTTAGATCCAATTACAATTGGGATTAGTGGACCATCAGAAGTAAAGTCAGAACAAAGTATCAAACTAACAGCTAATGTGGAAGGTACAGATAATAAAGAAGTGACTTGGTCAATTAAAGATGATGTAGAGTATGCAAGCATAACCCAAGATGGTACTTTGACAGCAGAAGCTGTAAATGGGGATACAATTATTGAAGTAATTGCGACTAGTAAATATGATTCAACCCAATCAGCTTCTAAAATAATTACAATTGTTGCGAAACCGGTTTTAACCCAAGCAATGTTAGATGCCTTAAATCAAGATAAAATTTCTTTTGAAGGGTATATTAATATTAGTTTATATACCATTGGTTTATTTGAAAAATTAGAATCAACTTATGTTACTGATGTCAAAACAGCAATGGATGGAACAAATTGGTTTGCACAATATGAAAATGGTGACACAGGAACAATTATGAGCTTATACTACAAAAACAACAAGAATAAAGCATGTCAAGTAGGTGTAAGTTTTATGAATGAAGAAGAATATTTTCCAATGTTAGATGATTTAGGTAATGAAGTATCATTTATTGATTCGGGATTATACAATGGATTAAAAAATTTGACTGTTGATGATTTTACTTTTAATTTAGAAACTTGGCGATATGAATATACAGGAAGTGATAAAACATTACCATCTAAAGTTCTTGCTGCATCAAATCCGTATGATTTTGTTCCAACTGGTTTTGCCTTAATTATTGAAGAATCTGAAATTATGGGAATTTATTCAAAAAGTGAGCCAGATTATTCATTAGTAGATGGATACAAAGGAATTCAAGAACTTATTGTAACAATAAATTTAGGAGATTCTGTGAGTGTACCTACAATATCTAAATATGATCACGAAGATATTCATGATGATTTACAATTAGCAATTGATAACATGAATGCTCTTACTTCTTATACATTAGATTTTAAAGAAATTACAGCTTCTTATATGTCATCTGGTGTTGTAGAAAGTGGATTTACGGAATATATTACAGGTACTGATTGCTATTTTGCTCCATATAATGTTAAATATGATTCACAATTAAATGAAATTCATACATATTTAGAGAATGCAAGTTATGGCTATAAAAAAATAAATGACAATCTATACAATACGTATTATCAAGATACTGATGGTGCATATTATGCTTCTCGTGCATATCAAAGTGATTTTAGCTTAGCTAAACCAACATTTGCATTTGCAGCAGAAATTTTTAGAACTTATTATGAAAATCCAGAAGATGGTACAATAACTTATTATGTTGATGATGTGATGAGCCCTGTTGCTTCAACTTTCTATTATGGAGTGGGTAATGATATTAATTTATATGGTATTTTTGCAACTCGTGGTTATATATCAACAAGCGAATCGTTTACTCCATATGTGGTTGTTAAAGATGGATATATTATTGAAGCGTGCTTTTATTTTTATATTGGTTCAATCTATGGTGTAGTAGAGCTTAAGTATGATGAGTTTAATACTACTACTTTACCAGAGAATGTAAATGTTGAATTTGAAGCAAGAGAAGTTCCAAGTTCTTGGAATGAGTTAACAATTGAGGTGACTAGTGGATCAGATCCAACAACTGAAGATGAATATACTGCTAATGCCTTAGATTATTTGAAGAGATATTTTGAAAATGATAATATTGATAATGAATTGCCTTTCTTTGGTAACGCCCTAGGTGATACTTATGGTTTTGGCTTAACAACTATTTATATTCCTAAAGGGCAAGATAAAGTGAAGAATGCAATTGTTTTCTACTATGATGTACCTCTTGATATCAATTATACAATTGATTCATCATTAAAAGAGGTAGAAAATTATCTATTGTCTCTTGGTTTTGTAAGAGATAGTAATGGTAATTTTAAAAAAGGCAATATTAATATTGCTCCAACCGATTATAGTTTAGATTTACTAATCTATGTTTGGAAAGATTAATTTTAGAAAGGAATATATATGAATATGAAAACAAAACAATTTATTACTAAAAATTTTATATTTGTATTAGCAGTTTTACTATTAATGGCTTTTACCGGATGTAAAAAGACTTATGAAGTAAAATTTGATAGTGCAGGTGGCAGTTCGGTTGAAACACAAGAAGTCAAAAAGAACGGAACAGTTACAAAACCGGCTAATCCTACGAAAGAAGGATATGAATTTGAAAATTGGCTATTGGATGGAACAGCTTATGATTTTAATGCTAAAGTTACATCTAGTTTTACATTAGTTGCTTCTTGGAAAGAAGTTGTTAATCCTCAAAAAGCTACAATTGAAATTACATCAGATAAAGATGTGATGGAATATAATGGTTCAATTAAGTTTGAAGTAACGGTTACTAATGCAAATAATAATGCATATACCTTATCTACGAATTATGATGATTTAGTACAAATTGAAAATAATGTTTTAACTTTGAAAACAGAGATTACACTTGATAAATTTGTTACTGTAACAGCAACTTTAACTGAAGATCCTACCGTTAAAGCATCAAAATCAATTACAATTAAAGCGCCAATTGTTGAAGGACAAGTTGGAGAATTGACATCAGATATGTTAAAAGAAATTGGTAATCAAAGTATAACTGTAACTGGTGTTTTAACAGATTATTATAGAGATTTTAAAAATAGTGCTAATAATAGTACAAATGCTTATGATATGGTTGTTAAAATGAATGATGGTGTTTGGTATGGTGAATGGAATCATCAACTTGCAATAGACAATAAAATGGTAGATTATTATCGTCGTAGTGAAAAAGATGGATATCGTGATTCATATGGTAATGTTGGTCATGCATTAGAAAGATTATATATCAATAAAAATAATGAGTTAGCATCTGCTATTGAAAAAAATTATAATAGTTTTCCTGTTCTTTGGGAACAACAACATTTATGGAATCATCTTGCAAATTTACAAATAACAAAATTTAAATACGATGCAGAAAATGATGTATATGAATATAAGGCTGATTTGACACAGGAATCTGATTTATATTTAATGACTTACTTATCATTCTCACTTACTCCAGTATTATCTGACACATTAGATAAATTATATTTAAAGGTGGAAAATGGTAAAGTAACACAATTGTTAGCTCAAACAGAAATTTTATATTATGGTAGCAATACAGAAGAAGATCCAGATGCGATGAGTTATTCTGATGTTAAAATTTCTTTCAGTAATGTTGGTACAACTGTCGTTGAAAGTCCTAAACCTTTTGATGCTCCAGATTATGCAGACAAATTACAAGCTGCTTTAGAAAAAATGCAAAACGCTAAAAACTATACATTTAGAGCAGCAGATACACAAACAAGTGCTCCTTCAGGAGATAGTGGAGATTATGAACTTTCTGCAACTTCTTTTGCAGCAAAAGGTGCTTTAGTATCATTAGCAGTAAAAGATTTTGTATCAAGTGTAGGAACTGTAGGATGCTATGGTCTTGTAACTGAGGATGCAATATTATTTGCTAATACTGGTAAATATTCATATTCAATGGATGGAAATGATTATTTTACTAATTATTCTGGATATAAACAAAATACTGATGGTACATATGATGAATTTAAATATAATTCAACACTTGGTGCTTTAGAAGGTACCAAAAAGGTAAATGGTAATATTTTTGATGTAATGCCAAAATTTGATTTATCACCTAACATTTTTATATTTGAAACTTCTTCAATTAAAAATGGGGTGACAACTTATACATTCAGATTAAATGAAACTGCTATTGCAAGAGATGTTGCAAAAGAACTTTCTGCATATAAATATGCTGCAAATGCTTCATCATCTTCATCTACAGCATTTAGAATAGTTGTTAGTGACAATGGTGATTTAGTTTCAACAACTTTCCCTTATGATCTTGTTAGCGGAACTTATATTGGATATTGCACAACTACATATTCAAATGTAGGTACAACTGCTCTTGAAGAGGACACATTTACAGGTTATGTTCCTCGTGTTGTTAAAACTTCATGGGATCAATACACTACAAAATATTATAGTCCTGATTGCTCAACACTTACATCTCGTGATGAAAATACTGCAATTGTTTTAGAAGATGCTTATGGTGTTGCCGCAAGTAGCATCCCAGATCCAACTGTATTCTTAACTGCTTTTGGTGATAATATTAGTGGACCATTCTTTGATTGGAAAGAAAAAGGTGTTGATTCTGATGGAAATCCAATTTATAGTAAATTTATTAGTATTGTGGCAAGTTCAACTGATTTTGATGAAAATGCGAAAATTTTAAATTTTGATGAGATTATTGAAGTTTTAGGTGAAGAATTAGAAAAACTTGGTTTCCAACTTTCTATTGCTAATACTGATACATCAGGTGGTGAACTTGGTCAAAGTAACCGATATGTATGTTATGTAAATGAGGATATTCAAATTGTAATTGAAAATAATCACACCAAATATTTCTGGATTTATTTTTATAAAACTGGAGAATGGACTCTTAAATAAAAAAGAAAGTAGAGGTCGTTAATGAAGAAAAGATTATTAGTATTTATTACTGCTATTATCTTTAGTATCTTTTCGTTAAATAGTTGCTCTCAAAAAAATTGTTCAGGGGATAATCCTCCCCCTGAACCTTCTGATGTAATTGTTGTTCAAGTTTTAAAAGAAAGTATCGATATTAAAGATACGCAAGTTAGTCATTATAAATATAATGATTTGTTTAAAATATTAGTTAATAATGTTGAGCAAGTGGTGTTAGATTCTTATATTGATTTTTCTCAAGTACAGTCTACTCCTGGAAAATATGAGGTGTTTTGTAAATACAAAGAAGAATCAGCAACTCTAAAAGTGAATGTTGTTGAAACTATTTATGATCTTACGCTCAGCAAAGAAGAAATCACTTTGAAACAATCAGCAAGTTTAACCTATGATTATTTAAGTTTATTTAGTGCATCAATTGATGGAGTTAAACAAGAGATTAAAGAAGAACAAATAGAAACTAATCTAAAAAACGAAGAAGGCACGTATCAATATACGGTTCGTTTTAATGGTATCGTTAAGACGCTTACGATTCATATTATTCCTGATCATCATTTAGAAGTTATTTTATCTTATCCAATCTGTTATCTAGAAATCAGTCAAGTTGCTACTTTTGACTACACTCAATTATTTAGTTTATATATTGATTATCAAGCTACCAAAATTGATATGAGTATGATTGATATATCATCAATAGCAAATCCTGTGATAGATACGCAATATCAAATAGTTTTTGAATACCAAATGGATGAAATTAGGGTAAGTGAGACGGCAATAGTACAGGTTGTTGAAGATGAACAAATAGTTATTACTGCAAAACATGTTGTAACTTATCCCAATGATGCATTTATTGATTTAAAATCTTTATTTGAAATTAAAAAAGGTGATGAAATTATTCCTGTAACTTCTGATATGATTGAAGGAGCAATTGATTATTCAAAGGCGGGGAATAGTGAGATTAAGTTAACTTATCAAGGCCAAGAAGTAGTTGCAATAGTTGAGGTAAGATTGGGTGTTGTGATTGATTACCATACATCAGATACCATAATTATAAAAAAAGGTACTAATCAACAAAATTATGCTTTTGAAAATGATTTTGAGGTGACGATTAATGGCATTCGGTTTGATCAAATACAAAGTTCTTATTTTGATTTATCAGAAGTAGATTTTGATAATGTAGGAACATATCAGGTAACATTAACTATTCCTTATAATGATAAAGCCTTATCCTTATCAGGTGTAAAATGGACATATTACGAAAAGACAATTGAATATATTGTTGTTGAAAATGAATATAAAATTACGATTAAAGATGATGATTTAATAATTAATAAAGATGACTTGAAATATAATATATATTCTAATTTAGAAGTAATAATTAACAACAGAAATCAAACTTTAGTTGAAAATAAGGATTATGTAGATATTATATCTTGTTATGTAGAATTGCTTTCAGATCCAATAGATTATAATGATTTAGGTCGTCAACTTGTTGAAATTGCTGTTTATGTCAATGGTCCAAATAATGAACCCGTAATTGTTTCTTATACTGTCACTATTAAATCAGAATTAGAAGTTATTGCAAGTGATAAAGCAATTTTTACTGGCACTACACTTTATACAAAAGATTTATTTAAAATTGTAAATGGCAAAGAAGAAATAGAAGTTACAAATGAAATGATTAGTGGTAAAGTTGATTGCTTTACTCCAGGTATTTATTATGTAACAATTAGTTATCAAGGAATTGAAAAGACATCAAAAGTTGTTGTTTTTGATAATAAAATGATGGGTACATATAAAACGAATTTAACAACAATTCCTCAATCCGAAAGTACAGAAGAAGATGATTATGGAATTCAAACAGAAAAACCAACCATTCTTGGTGATTTTATTGTCAGTGATGATGGAACAATGATATTATCTGGTACAAAACTAGAATTAATTGGTGGCAACAATGAGACAACGATGCAAGTAATGTATGGTAGAAACATTTATAATCTATATTATATTGAACCTGGTATTGTTGTTTTTATTCCATTAAATGAGATGAAAATGTCCTATAATGATAATAGTAGACCAATGATTTATTTTAATGATAGTGTATGGTCTTTAGAAGATAGAGTCGTGATTAATTCAACATCTTTACATGTATTACAACTTACTTATACTGGTTATAGTATAGATTTATTTCAAATTAAATCAAAATTAGACAATACAACTTATTGGTATGGTTTAAGAATTGCTTTAGTTGAAAAAAATTCTGTTGATACAGTTTATGAAGTCTCTTATGGTGAAGTACAATTTGTTGAAACCTTTGATCAATTTCCGGGTTCTTATTATCATTTTGAATTTAAAGAAGATAGATATTATATGCAATTGCAAACACCTACTTTAGGAAAAATTCAAAAAGAAAATAATGAAAAAAAATATGCCAATACGACTTTTGTAGGTACCTATAATGGGAAAGAAGCTACTTTGGTCTCTGATTCAAATGAGGGGTTCTCATTAATTCAAGATTCGGTAAGGATATTTAATGTTACATCCTATGAGATAAGTAAAATGAAAAATGGTGGAGTAAATTATTTTGATGATACTTTGCTCATTTATACTTTTGAAGAAAATATTTATTCTTATAAATTTATTCTAAATTTAGATGATAAAACATTTACTTACATTGAAAAAGATTCCTATTATGGTCTGTATGAAACAGATGATATGTATTTGTTTTTTGATGGTTATGGTAGTGGACATTTTAATCCAAATAATAAAAGTTATCAAGAAGAATTATTCAATTATATAGTGATTGGCGATAGCATTGAATTGCAATTTAAAGACTCTAAACAAGAATTATTTCATGGATACCATGCTAAATTTTATATTGATGCCTTTGGTAATGTTCTAACAACCAATTATTTAAGTGATGAAACCAAAATAGGCACAAGATTTATAAATAATCATATTACTAAAGGAGCCATTGTGAATATTTATTCCTATCAAATTGGTCAAGATTCTGATAGTGTAGCTAAATCTCTTCTTTATGATAATATTGAAATTATCACTAAAGATGGTATTCTTTCTAAAGAAGAAATGAAAAATTGTATTGATGTTTCAAAAGTAAGATTTAATACACCTGGATTTTATCAATTTAGTATTAAAATCAATATTGATGGCAAGGATGTAATTGCGTATTATGCGATTCAGGTATTAGAAGATATATATAGTAGCAATTCAATTGCAACTACCTATGGGAATGGTATTATTTTTAATCAAAATAGTTTATCAATTGATAAATATGGTCAAGTAGTTTTAAATTGTGCTGGTACGATTTACAAAGGCAATATTAAAATACATGATGATAATAGCTTTATCATTAATGCAAAAGATGAAAATAATAAAAAAATTGTCGCAAATGGTAATCAAATAACCGATGGTTTAATTATTTTAAAATGTAGTGGAGCAATTAATTTCCAAGATTACTATACAACAGGAACTTATAAAATAACTGGTTGTGAAAATCATTATTTAAGACGAATCACGGTTAATAATGAAAATATCTATATATATTCAAGTATTTTAAATGGTTTAGGAGAAATTGTAACTGTAACTAGTTTAAATGATATGGAACCATCACAAATCGGTTCAATCAATGAAATAGTAACTTCACAAAAAGAAATAGTAGTAAAAATCAATTCATGGGAAAGTACAACAACAGGTTTAACAATTTCTGATCCTTATCGTGGTACGTATACTAATGAGGATTCAACTATTATTGTGAGTGGTTTTAATCATGTAATTGTTGATGGTGTAAGTGGCGAATATATTTTAAATGATAATGTAATTACTGTGATTATTCAAGATAAAGTAACATTATATAGATTAAATAATCAAGATTACACATTTGAAAAATTAGACATAATACTTGACAATAGTATTGTTGAAGGAAAAACTTTTAGTGCTAGCCATAAGTTTGTTTGTGATATATATAGTTATGTTGCCAATACAACATTTACATTTCAAGCAAATGGCGAAGTATGCATTGTATCTACTTCAAGTGAACATGATAGCGGTAATTATGCATGCGAAAATGATGTGTATCAGCCTAGTTTTGCTAGCAGTGAAGGGGTTATTGGTACATATGTTGTGAATAATAATAAATTGACAATTAAAGTCAATGGTGAAACATTTGTTTTCTTAATAACAAATGTTTTAGATGCTAGTGAAATAATTAGTTTAGAAACAACCATAAATAGTGATGAACATGGTTATTTTGCTAACAATACAACCTTTAAAAGACAATAATAAGGGAAAAAATTAGAGAGGAGAAATCAAAGATGAAACGTGGTAAAATTTATTTAGTCTTCGTACTTTCTTTACTACTTATGATTATTACCTCATGCGTTAAAGATGATCATACTCATCAGTATGATAAATGGATTATAGATGTTAATCCTACTGAAACTGTAGTTGGACAAGCACACAGAACATGTGATTGTGGAGAAGTGGAAAAAACGCAAGTTCCAGTTTTAACTGATACGTCTGTTTGGGAAAAATCGATAAAAGAAGCTACTTGTAGTAGTGAGGGAAGTATCAATTATACATCTGTTTATGGTACAGTTGTTATAGTTGTTGAAAAATTAGAACATAGTTATGGTGAATGGCAGATTGTAGTTGAGCCTACTGAAACAACTAAAGGTAAGGCTCAAAAAGAATGTGTATGTCATGCGGTTGTTGAACAAGAGGTACCAGTTTTAACTGATACGTCTGTTTGGACTAAAACAGAAGAAGCGGCAACTTGTACAAAAGAAGGTAAAGTTACTTATTCTTCAATCTATGGTGATATTGTAAAAACGATTGGCAAATTAAATCATAATTATAAAAATTATCAAGTAGTAACTGCTCCAACATTGACAGAAGAAGGTCTTGCAAAAGGTGTTTGTGATTGCTCGGATACTGATGAGGTAGTGTTGCCAGCATTAACAGATGATACATTCTGGACTGTTATTGATGAAACAGATCCAACATGTCAATTCGTTGGTAGTAGAACATATCGTAGCCAATATGTTGATGTGACTATAGAACTTGAAAAGTTAGAACATAGTTATGACTGGACTATTACAACTGCTCCAACATTAACAGAAGAAGGTTCTGCTGAAGGAGTATGTAGTTGTGGCGATACAACAGTTGTTGATTTGGCAGTTTTAACTGATACGTCTGTTTGGGAAATTATAGAAGAAAATGCGGCAACATACAATGAAAAAGGAAGTGTTGTTTATCATAGTATTTATGGTGATGTAACCTTAGAAACGGCTAAAAAAGTAGCACCATATGATAATAAAACTTATTCATCTTTTTCATATGATGTTGATAATGATGAAGGTGGTTACAAAAATGGTGTAGTTGGTGTTGAAACTGCTTGGAATCAAATTACAATCACCCTTGATGAATTTGGTAAAGGCATTGGCACTGGTTATCCATTTAGAGGATATGTTGAAATCAAAATGTTAGATGAAGAAACTGGTAAAATTGAAATCAAAATAACAAAGGTTCTTGAAGAATCAGGTGAAGATGGTAAACCGGTTTTAGATTTAAATGAAGTATCAGTTTATTATGGATATGTAGATTTTGAAAGTGGTATCATTGTAAGCGCATATAGTGCAACCTTTGATCAAATACATGTATGGACTCCATTTGAAGTAGGTGTAACAGATGAGTCAAGTAAGGCATCTTCTTGGGATAATTCTATTGCGATAACTTATACCTATGATGCTACAGCATATAATATTTTTGTTTACAAAGATCAAGTATATTATGGTGTATCTTTTGTTGATTTAATGGGAAATAATGTCAATGCAGAAGCATGTTATAATAATGAATATGTTTATGTAAAAAATCAAGATGGTCATATTTTAGTTGGCTTTGTTTATAATGGTACAAAATTAGTATTGGCTGATGGTTTAGAAGGCACATATACTTCAACTGATGATGTGTTAATTCTTTCAGGATGTGGTACACTTACTTATAATGGTATGAGTGGAACTTATGAATTATTAGAAGGTGAAACGAGTACAATTGGTGTTTATGTTGATGATAAATATTATGAAGTTACATTGACAGAAGATACTTTTGTTGCTGATTTACCACTTGTAAATATTACATTTGATACTGGCGATAAGGCTGTAGTAGATGATTTATCCGTTAATAAAAATATTGTTTGTGTACTTCCTACACCAACAAATGAATTATTTACATTTAAAGGATGGTTCTATGATGCAGATTGTACAAAACCTGTAGAAGCACAATTTATTCCAACTACTGATGTTGTTTTATATGCATTATGGAAAGAGAAAGTAGTGGTTAATTTAGTTGGTGTTTTAGATGGCGATGCTACTGTTTTATATTTAGGTGTTGGTGATATCATTGGTGAACATCTTCCTAAATACGGAATTCAAGAGGATATTTTAAAGGTATTTAGAGGTTGGTATTTAGATGATCAATATTCTAATTCATTACCTGAAGAAGCTGCTATTACTGAAGAAGATAATGATGTGACAATCTATGCTAAATGGGAAGATTTACCTGTTTATTATGGTGAATATCTTGGAACAGAAATATGGAGTTCAACTTATGGTAACTCTGCTACAGTAACCATCAAGATTGATGAAAATGGTAAAATCACTGGTAAATTTACAGGTACTGTAGAAAGTTATGATCAAGCAACACAAAAGATTACTTGGAAAAATTCCTCAGGTGTTGTAAAATACTTGTGGTTTGATGAAACAACTGGTGTTATTGCTACACATTATAGTTCACAACAAGAAATTGGTACTGACTTTTATATTCTTAGTAAATATCAAACAACCAACAAAATTGCTCAACACTATGGTATTAAGGCGCCAAAAGAACCAGGTTCATCAACAACTGGTTATTATGCACACTTCATCAATATTATGACTAAAGATGGTGATCAAGAAATCTTTATCTATAATAATTATATTTATTCAAATTTTGTGGCAACTGATACAGCAGGTAATCCATTAACAGCTGAAAATGTTAAAAATTCAAAAACAGTTGTTGTTAAAGATTTAGAAGGAAATGTTATTCTTGCTTTAACATCATTAGGTGATTCATTCAATGGAAATAATAATACCACTACTTTAGATGAATATTATGGTACGTATACTAATGAAGATCAAACAATTGTATTAGATGGTACAGGTGGAATTGTTTTTGGTGAAAAAACAGGTACATATACAAAAGCAAGTGAAGGTGCGAATTATGGATTTGATGTATATTTAAATGAACAAACTGAGTATTATCAATTGACTTTAGACGGTACAAGTTTCACAATGGTAAAACCGATGGCAACAATTAGTTTTAATGTTGGTGAAAATCATACACCAATTGCTTCCATTGAGGTAAACATCAATGTAGTAGCAACTTTACCATCAGGTGAAGATGAAGGATATGTATTTAATGGATGGTTCTTTGATGCTGAATTTAATAGTGCGGTGAGCGATTCGTTTATACCAACAACTGATATTACTTTATATGCTAAATATTCATTACCTGCAAAATTAACCATTGTTTATAACAATGATAGTGAAAATGTCATTCTTGTATATTCACAAAATGATATTGTAACTGTTGAAAGACCAGTGTATGATAAACATGCTTTTGTTGGTTGGTATACAACTTCAGATTTTAGAGAAGGAACAGAGTGGGTTAGTGGAACAGCAATTGTAGAGGATATCGTCATTTATGCTAAATGGGAAGATGCACCTATTTATAATAATGATTATTTATTAACTGAAATTGGTGGTAATTCAGCAAATGGTGGTACATCTAGTTCATATACTAGAACTGGTGCGATTGCGGCAATTGATCCATATGGAGTATCACCAAAAGGAACATCTTGGCCTTTTAATCAAGAAATGACCATTCAAAATTATAATCCTGAAACAAGAACATTAGAATTTTATATTGGCACAACAGTATATAGAGGATTTATTGATCCAGAATCTAAAATTATTATTCTTAATGATACAAAAGGCTTAGAAGCTGATATTGAAGAAGTATGGTTCTTAAACCCATTTGAAAATGTAAGTATTGCAAGTAAGATTAAATCTTCTTATTGGAATGGTGGCAAGTCTAGAGCTATTGAATATACGTATAACGAAACTACTTATCGTATTTTTATCCATAATAATCAAGTTTACTTTGGTGTAGAATTTAAAGATGCATTAAATAATGCCGTTACAGCAGACAAATGCTTTGGTAGTACAACACTTTATGTATATGACTCAACTGGTTCATTAATTGTTAAAGTAGGTTATGATGATACTACAATGGTTGAACTTGATGGATATGAAGGTACTTATACAAATGGTGATACATCAATCGTAATTGATGGAGTTAAAACGATTACACAAGGTGAATTAACAGGTCAATATGTAGTTGCTGAGGCAGGTTCTAGTTATACATTAGATGTATATTTAGACGGAAAATACTATGAAATGACATTAGATACACAAGAAAAAACATATACAATGAATCAACCAATGGTAACAATTACATTTGATGCTTCAGATAAAGCAGTTGTTGATGAATTGATAACTAACAAAAATATTATTGTGACTTTACCAACACCTACTAATGAAAATTATATATTTAGAGGATGGTATTTAGATGCAAATTATGAAACAGCAGTTGATTTAGAGTATCTTCCAACTGAATCACTTACTTTATATGCAAAATGGGATATCTTGGTAACTTTAACAATTGTTTATGGCAATACTTTAGAAGATCTATACCTTCCATATGGTGCAGGTGACGTTGCCGTTCCAGTAGAGCCTTCCTTTACTAATGGTAAAGTGTTTGATGGATGGTATTTAGATCAAGATTTCCAAAATCCTTATACTCCAGGTGTGATAAATGAAGATACTATAATTTATTGTAAGTGGATGGATTCTATAGCATTATTTGGTGACTATGTTGGATTTGAAATTTATGGTGGTAGCAGCAATGATTCTACTTCTAGTGGTGGATACCAAAGAACATTAAAAGTTGATGCATTGGGAAATGTATCAGGTGAAAGAACAGGAGTCATTGAAGAGTATGATCCTGAAACTGGTTTCTTTAAATTAGTATCAGGAACAACATATCGTTATGGATATTATGATGCTACAAACGGAGTGCTTATTTATAATTATTCAACAGGAAAAGAAGAATTAGGTAATGATTACTTTATCTTCTTTAAAGGCTATGATACTGCAACTTCAGGTTCTGCTTATTCAAGTTTTTGGTTGAGTGGTTATGCTCGTTTAACGAAAGCTGTTATCAATACAAACCAAGAAATTTTAGTATTTGTTTACAATAATAATGTTCATGTAAATGTAACATATACTTCTCCATCTAATCCAGAACCATTTGGTCCACAAGAAGCTTATAAACAAGAAGATATCAATATTTATGATGAAGATAATAATTTAATATATGAATTTATTAAACAATCATCAAAATTAGTACTTAAAGTCTTAGATGGATATCAAGGAACATATACAATTGGAAGTGATACTTTGGTTCTTGATGGATATGGTAAAGGTACATTAAATGGTGAAAGTATTACATATAGTTTTAAAGATACATTATTTATGGTAGTAGGTGATAATCAAACAAACTACTATGAATATAATGAACAAACAAAAGAATTTACTGTTAAACTATTAGATGTACTAGCAAATAAAAAAGCATCTAAAGTAATTACTTGTCCAAATGATGATTATGGTATGGATCAACATACGATTCAATATTCATTTGATGGTGTAGGAAATGTAACTATTAGTTTTTCATGTGATGGTTGGGGTTCTTACTGTTTTGGCAAAATGACAGGAGAGGCAACTTATACAATTGAAGGTGATGTTTTGACGATTACTCATAGTAAAGGAACAATTACTTTTACACTTGATGATGCAACAAATCCAACAAAATTGACTTGTAAAACAACAACTCTTACATCAGATGATGGTGACTATTTTGCGGTAGGAACTGTAATTAATTTACAATAATTTAAAAGCAAAATAAAAATAAAACACAATGAGTATTTTTTTATCTCATTGTGTTTTTCCTTTTAAGAATCATATTTCAATCGCTTAGAAAATCATTCTTAAAACAAAAAGAGTAAAAAGATACTTATACTAAAGTAAATGTTTACTCTTTAAGCGAGAATAACTGTCACAAATGTAAATTAATTTATAAATTGATGATCTTTGAGCCAATCAATGGTGTCTTTGATTGTTTGTTTGAAATCTGTATTTTTATAATTTAATTCATTCCTAGCTTTTTGATTAGAAAAATGCGAATTTGAAGTAAGGGTATATAAAGAATAACTAGTGTAAAGTGGAGGTTGCTTTAAAAGACTGTAATATAATTCGGAAAGAGGAGCAGTCAATTTTGCAAACCAAAGAGGTAAAACAGTTTTGATTTTTTTGATTCCCTTTACTTCACTTACTGTATCTAACACTTCTTTAATTGTAAAATATCTATTAGATAAAATATAGCAATTTCCTGCTTTTCCAACTTCACAGGCACGAATAATTCCGTCAGCAACGTCTCTTACATCAACAAAGTCATATCCTCCTTTTACACAAGCAGTTAGACGATGATTACAAAAATCGATAATCAATTGAGTTAAATGACTTCTGCCAAAATCATTTGGACCTATAATTCCAGAAGGATGGACAATACAAGCATCTAAATTTTTGGTCTTTGTCATTTCTAAAACATAGTTGGCACATTCAGCTTTTGTTTTTGCATAAAGACCTTTTACTTTTTTAGAATCAAAATCATAAATTTCTTCCATTATTTCATTATTCGGTTTTTCCCAAATGGCATGGACACTATTTACATAAACTAGTTTAGCCTTTTTTTCTAAGACTTTATCGATAATATTTTTAGTACCATTCACGTTGACATCATAAACTTTAGAATTCTTTTTACTTTTAATATAAACAATTGCAGCACAATGAATAACATATAAATGAGTATCGATATCTACATCAAAAATATCATTCAAAGTTTCTTTTTTAGTTACATCACCATAAAAAATTTTGCAATTTAACCCTTCTAAAGATTTAATTTTATCATTTGGAAGAACAAGAGCTCGTATTTCATTTTCAGATTTTGTTATTAATTTTCTAATTATATTATTTCCAAGGAAGCCATTTGCGCCAGTTACTATATATGTATTTTTCACTGTGCTCATCTCCTTTACAAGGATAAAAAAGATTTTATCTTTGTAAAATTATTATAACATGATAAGTAGTATTTGTCAATCATCATCAGATATCTTTCACATTATTATCAGTAAAAAATTATAATATCATTTGATAGTTAATTGATTTTAGTATATAATTATTAAAATAGGTGGCTATATGTTGAGGAAAGGATGATGAGAGAATATGAAGATGAAAGATATTGATTTTGAAACTTATTTGAAGAACTATCCAACTAAAGATGGTTATTTTGGTAAATATGGAGGATGTTATGTATCCAAAGAATTACAAACAGCTTTTGATGAAATAAATAAAGCATATCAGACGATTTGTCATTCTGCCCAATTTATTAGTGAATTAAGAAGAATACGAACTCAATTTCAGGGTCGACCAACTCCTGTATACCATTGTGAAAGATTATCAAAACATATTGGTGGTGCACAAATATATTTAAAAAGAGAAGATTTAAATCATACTGGAGCCCATAAATTAAATCATTGTATGGGAGAAGGATTACTTGCTAAATATTTAGGAAAGAAAAAACTGATTGCGGAAACAGGAGCTGGGCAACATGGGGTGGCTCTTGCAACAGCTGCGGCTTATTTTGGTTTAGAATGTGAAATTCATATGGGGGAAGTTGATATTAAAAAACAATCATCTAATGTTGATAAAATGAAAATTTTAGGTGCAAAAGTTATATGTGTTACAAGTGGTAATAAAACTTTAAAAGAGGCTGTTGATTCAGCCTTTGAAAGTTATTTAAAAGATTATAAAAATTCAATATATTGCATCGGTTCGGCTTTAGGTCCTCATCCTTTCCCTATGATTGTTCGCGATTTTCAGTCAGTAATTGGCATTGAAGCAAGAGAGCAATATAAAGAAATGACAGGTGAACTACCAGATGTTGTTTGTGCTTGCGTAGGGGGTGGAAGTAATTCACTGGGTATGTTTATTCCTTTTTTAAATGATCCTGTTCAAATTGTTGGTATTGAACCTCTTGGTAAAAATGCCAAAAAAGGAAATCATGCCGCAAGCATTACCTTTGGCACGGAAGGAATTATGCATGGTTTCAATTCAATAATGCTAAAAGATAACGAAGGTAATCCTTCTTCTGTCTATTCTATTGCTAGCGGACTAGACTATCCATCTGTAGGACCCGAGCATGCCTTTTTAAATGATATAGGGAGAGTATCATATGAAACGATTTCTGATGAAGAAGCAGTTGAAGCTTTTTTCTTGTTGTCTAAATATGAAGGAATTATTCCAGCTTTAGAAAGTTCCCATGCTTTAGCATATGCAATTCGTCTTGCTAGAACAAAGATGAAAACAGGTTCTATTTTAGTAAATCTTTCTGGTCGTGGTGATAAAGATGTAGATTTTGTTATTCATAAATATGGAGTGGATTATTTGGATAAAAAATTAAATAAACAATGATAATTAGTTGTATCTTTCATTATATAAAGTATAGAAATAAAAGGTGAGATATATGTATCACCTTTTTATTGAAAAATTTTATTAAAATTTAATAAATAAAAATAAAAAATGGAAAAATTTGTATATTTTTGAAACAATTTGTAAAAATTTTACGTATTATTGTGTGAAGGATGAAGGCCTGTCCTTCAAAAAGAATAAATGAGGTACCTTATGGATTCAGAAATTTTAGCAGTACGCGCTCTTAAAGGAAACAAACAAAACGACATAGATGAAGCATTTTGTTATTTGTATAAGAAATATTGCAAATTAGTTTACACTTGTATTTTAGCTCTTGTAAAAGATAGTCGTGATGCAGAAGAATTAACAGATGATACGTTTGTTAAAGTATTCAATAATAGAGAAAAGATTTGCGAAGAAAGAAATTTCAAATTCTATCTAGTAACAATAGCAAAAAATCTTGCAATTGATTTTCTTAGAAAGAAACAAACGGAAATTGTATTAGATGAAGACTATATTTTCAATTGTGTTCAGTCAGAAGACCAAAAAGAATGGTTTGATATAAGACATGATATGTTGCAACACTTGTCAAAAGAAGAAACTGAAATCATTTTGGCTCACATAGTTTTTGGCGAAACTTTTCAAGATATTTCAAATTATTACAATGTTTCCATTCATACTATAAAATCCAAATATTTCAGAGCAATTAAAAAATTCCAAAAAGAAATGAGGGATGATTGTGAATAGTCGAAAGACATTGTTACGGGAACAAAAAATACTTGAATTTATCGATGATAAAGTTGTCACTAGTCGTTTGAATTATCCTAATATAAGAGATCGAATTAATTTTTCAATAGGAGAAAAAGAACTAGTTAAGAACAAGTTATTTTACAAAATTGTTGTCAGGCTCTCATTCTCACTTTCAGTTGTTATGATATGTATTATGGCGTTTTTCACAATGATAACTCATAGAAGTGGTATATATGCCAGTGCACAAATTAATCCAATCCTAACAGATTTTGTTACAATGAAGGAGTTACCTAGTGGAAATCCTTTAATAAGCAATTATAGGTTAAACATTTATGATTTTGTTTTTGATAACAATGAATATGCTTATAAGGGTAAAAATTTATTTGAAATTGAACTTCCACCAATGGATGATGGAAAATATTATTGTGCATATGTATCAAAAAAAATAATGAACTATATCAATTCATATTTGGATATAGAATTCAATGTATATAAGAATACTTATTCTTATAAAAAAATGTATTTATCAATTTTAATTCATGGCATTGATGATTTATTAACCAAATATAATTATTATTGTATCACTAAGAATATTGATATGAATGAAGGTGAATATGCTTTAAAATGGTCTATTTTTGATAAAATGGATGATATTAAAACTGAAATTAAAGGTGATCAATTAGTTTTTATTATGAACATTAGAGATATTGATAATATAAAACGATTATCAAGTAATCAAATGGAAGGACTTAATTTTAGTTGTGTAACTGAATTAAAACCTGAAATAAATAATGATAAACTAAATTTTAAAGAAGAGTATTGTTTTAAAAATAAATATTTATCTAGAATTAATTATCTTAGCCCTGATATTCAAAGTTATATGTTTTATGATGTTTTATATAAAAGGTCTTTATCTATAAATGAGCTATATGGAACAAAGTATATTGAAGGAACAATTCCCAATAGTTATTTAAGACATTTTGAACAATATCATAAAGATGGTTCTATATGTGAACATTCTAACTTTAAGAGTTATTATGAAGCCATTCAACTTTTAGAACCATATAAGATATGTGAAGAACAAGTTTTAGATGAATTTGGAAATATAGAGATAAAAATAGCATATGATTATAATGGTGTAAAACAACTGCTTCAAAACTAGTTTGCTACGTATTAATATGAGGTATTTGAAAGTTTTAGTAATTTTTATAATATCAATAATACTAGGTTCTTTATTATCAAATAATATTGTAAAAGCTCATAGTGACAATCTTGGTATTGATGGTGCTGATGATATTACATATGATTCATGTATTCCCGACTTATTTGAGGATACTGGTGGATATAGTGAAGTGTGGTATGAACTAACAGAATATAAAGATTATAATGAGGTAATGGATCATATTGATGATGATATTGATATAATATATTATAAAATACACCTTGATAATACCGACGTAGATTGGGGCAGCGAAGTATTGTCTAATATGGACAATATTAAAAAAGGCATTGATAAGTGGAATCAAATTAGTGTTTATAAAGAAGATGAAAATGGTAGATTACATGCTTATCCTTTAGTTAGGTTTGTTGATATCGATGATTTAGAAGATGCTTCTAATATTGATGTAAATGTAGATATTCGATTTGAAGATACTAATGAATGGCAACCATTTTTAGGTGTTACATCACCTATTGAATCAAGTTTGGTTGGAGAAGACTCTAAATTTACAAATGGTGTTTATCATAAACATTATACAAAATATAGTATTACTCTTTATCCAAATAAAATAGATTCATATGAAAGAACAATGGCCCATGAGTTAGGTCATGTACTTGGATTAAAAGATATAGATTTAGTAGAATTAAATGAAACTATAGGTCTTCATCATCAAGAAATATTGATGGGTTATGATAATAATAATGAGTATGACCTATCATCTTCAAATGTAACTTACCGAGATATAGCAGGTGCGATGATTGCAAGGGGGCTTCACACCAATGCTGATCATAAGTGGTTATATGATGAAGAAAGTTCTACTTCGACAAATCATAAACTAATTTGCTCCATATGCAATTGTGTTAAGTATGTTGATAATTTAAGCGAATACACATATGATATTTATAAGCAATGTGAACATGGTAATAGCAGTACTAATTGTCATAGCATTGAAAGTGGAAATATGATGGCTGTTGCAAGATATGGTAATAAAGATTATTGGAAATGCAAATATTGTAGACAAACTACTGGGTTTGCAAATAATGTTGAACAAAATTATTCATATCAAGAAATAGTCAATAATAAACAAAATCATATTTTAAAAAACAATGTTTTAGGTTTAGAATACGAATTAATAGAAGAACACAATTTTATAGTAGATTTGGGAAATGGAATCTATAAATGTAATCAATGCCCAGTGTGTAGTGACGGGGGAGTCAGATTTCCAGGTGCAGAAGAATTAACATTAGAGTGTGTAATGAATTCGGTAAATAAAACGATGACGCTTAGTGGTGAAGAAAGTAAATATTATACTTTAAATATTAATTGTATTAGTTCATATTTGATAAAAGCTACATCAAATAGTCCAATAAAGATGGAATTATTTGATGAAAATCTGAATAAAATTGGTATTAATCCACAAGCCGAAAATTCTAATAAAACACTTTTTTATAATAGAAATTTTTCTTCTGGAACCTATTATTTAAAAATTAGTCTAGAAGAAAAAAATTCTAGTGCTAGTGTTAATTTACAAGTTGAATCTAATGTAGATTATTATAGACAGACAATGATAATTAATCATATTTATGATGTATTTGAACATATGCATAATTCTAAAACAGAATTCATCTTTTCAAATAAAGTAAATAGATTAGCAAGAATCGTTCTTCAGGCTACGAATGAAAATGGTGATATCTTATATCCTGAAGGTTCAATAGTTGTAAAAGATGAATTAGGTAATATTATAAATAAATATGCAGTTAGTTCATTTGATAATCTTGCAATTAGTAGTGAAGGACAAAATAATTTATTGTTGTATTTAGAAAAAGATGTTGACTATATTATTGAAATCAATTATTCACAAGAGTATGCAACAACCGCAGTGGTTTCGCTAACATTTCTTGAAACCGCATCCTTTAATTCGTTTAATGATGATGTTATCGATTTAAGTGATAATGTTGATGCTAGTGTGGATGACTTAAAGACATTTAATGTTGTACAAAATGGTAAATATAAAATTGATGCCAAATTTACTGGATTTGGTGTTGACCAATTATTATTTGCAATTTTTACAACTGAAAATGATTCTGATAATGTTTTACAATATATAGTTTTATCATCCTTACTTATGGATTCAACGAATGATACATTTACGGTTACGATAAATATGTTTGATAATAAATCATACTATATTGGCTTTCTTGGGGCAAATTTAGATGGAACAATGGAAGTAACATTTGAACAAGTTGTTGAAGATAAAAATGCAACGTTTGTTACTGATCCAGATGTTTATACAAATTGTGGAACCGAAGTCACCATAAATGGTGGTGCAAGGCGAGGAAGTACGATTACTCAAGGATTTAATAGATTGGCCTATTTTGATAAGGCGCCGTCTTTATCTAGACTAGATTATTATTGGTATAGTAGTAATGAAAATCTATTAACTGTTAGTATATATGGTACGATTCAAGCTTTAAATGTAACGGAAAATCAAGAAGTAACAATTATGGCAGTCTATAAGAATGATTTGACAAAAGTGTTTAAAAAGAAGTTTCAAGTTGTGCGGGATAGGAATGTTGGTCAGCAATTAATTATATATGATGTGACTCTTCAGAAGAATGACCTTTGGGCCATAGTCACTGATGAAAAGTGGCCATCGACAGGATTACAAAGTTATACTTGGACGACTACGAATCATAACATTGCAAGTGTTAGTATGTGGGGGACTATTAATGCTTTAGATGTTGGAACTGCCACAATATATGGTGATTATCAATTCAATAGAAGATATGTAATTGTTGTGAATGTAACAATAGTTTAATGGGGCACAGTCAAAAATAGTATAAAAATAGTATGAAATAGGGCAGCAAACTTTATTGTTTGTTGCCCTATTTGTTTTTTAGTTTGCATCTACAAGAATAATCAAAATTCGACACTCATATTATGTATAATAAAGTTGAAAATATATGAGGGGTGTTTATAATGAAAAAAAATTGTCACTTAATATCTATTTTAATTTTGTTTAGTAGTATGTTGTTGTTGTCTAGTTGTAGTTCTAATAGAATGAATGCTTCATATATCATTATTCATGATCAATTATCCTCTCCCAATGAGGTGATTGTTTCTGATAAAGATGTTGTAAGAGAAGTTGCCAATCACTTTTTTAAATTAAAATTTAACGAAATTACATTTAAAGAATGGGAACAAAATTTTGTTAATATGGATATTACATTGACTTTTTATAATAAATATGACATCTATGTTGGAAAAACTGAGTTTTATTTTGTTTTAAAAAATGGGAAAGTGGCCTATTTTGATAATAATACATATTATATGAGTATAGGGGAAGTCGATTATCAAAAAATAATAGATATGAAAAACTGATTAAAGATAAGTAATATTTTGAAATGTAGTATAGGGTACTATACTATTTTTTTATGTATGCAAAAAAAGAGAATTGTATGAAAACATTATCATTAAGCAATAGTGTTGACTATCCTAAATATATTTAGTATAATTTTTTTAAGTTGTTAAGAACTTAACAAAAAAGGAGTATGATTGAAATGTTACATCAATTGTTTATTCAATTATATATAAATAATAAATTATTTATTGATCTCATTGAAAATATTTGTAAAAAACATAATATCAATCATTTACAATTGTATATCATTATTTTATCATCTTATGAAAAGATGAATGTTTCTACTCTTTCTGATACTTTAAATATTACAAAATCTGCGATTTCACAAGCCATTGTTGGTCTTTCTATTAGAAGATTAATTGTTAAAGTTCAATCGAAAGAAGATAAAAAGGTATTTTATATCACTCCAACTAATAAAGCAGAAAAAATGAAAAGGGAAATTGTTAGTTTATGTGAAGATAAATACCAAATCTTTGAAGAAAAGATGGGGAAAGAGGATATGATGATGTTTATCGACTTGATTGTTAAATTCAACAATATTCTAGAGGAATTAAAAAATTATAAGGAGGGAAAGAAATGTTAAAATTAGTGAATGTTGTAAAAACATATGTAATGGGCGATTCAAAAGTCGAAGCTTTAAAGGGAATAAGCGTTAATTTTAGAAAGAATGAGTTTGTATCTATTCTTGGTCCATCAGGTTGTGGAAAAACAACTCTTTTGAATATTATTGGTGGACTGGATAAATATACAGTTGGTGATTTAGTCATCAATGGTGTCTCAACAAAACAATTTACTGACCGCGATTGGGATGTATATCGAAATCATCGAATTGGATTTATTTTCCAAAGTTATAACTTAATTCCTCATCAAACGATTTTAGAAAATGTTGAATTAGCTTTAACGATTGCGGGAATGGAAAAAAATGAAAGATTAGAAAAAGCTCGAATGGTATTAGATCGTGTAGGGTTAGCTGGTCAATACAATAAAAAACCGAATCAGTTGTCAGGAGGACAGTGTCAAAGAGTAGCAATTGCAAGAGCTCTTGTAAATGATCCTGAAATTCTTTTGGCAGATGAACCTACAGGTGCTTTAGATACTGTTACATCGGTTCAAATTATGGATTTAATTAAAGAAATTTCCAAAGAAAAATTGGTCATTATGGTTACGCATAATCCAGAACTTGCGGAAAAATATTCAACTAGAATTGTTAGATTATTAGATGGCGTTATAAATGATGATTCTAATCCATGTTCCGATGAAGAAGAAGAAAAAGAATTAATCAAAAATGAAGATGCTCAGATAAAAGAAAAAGCTAAAATGTCTTTTTGGACGGCTTTTAAACTTTCAGGTAGAAATTTATTGAGTAAATTTAAAAGAACTTTAATGGTTGGATTAGCTGGATCAATAGGTATTATTGGCGTTTCTTTAGTACTGGCTTTATCAAGTGGAATTAGTGGTTATATAGATGATATGCAAGAAGATATGCTTTCTGGTAATCCTATAACGATTAGTGAACAAGCCTATGATTTAAATGCTATGATGGGTTCTTTAAGTACTTTTGAACAAGCAGAAATCGTTGTTAAAAATGGTTTTGTAGGGATTAACTCAATGTTAGAACTACTTGCAAAAAGGGCAGAAACAATGAATTCTATTATGGTTACAAATGAAATTAATGAAGATTATATCAATTATATTAAAGCTATGCCAAAGGAGTATGTTGAAGATATTTCTTATGGGTATGGAATTGATGTTAGCAATAACATATATACAGATTTTGCATCAGAAAAAGGTGGAGATGTGCAAAAAACTTCGCTTACTGCAATCCGACAGATATATAAGGCTTTGCTTTCTGAAACAGAATTTAAAGAAGCAGTGAGTGCAATTTCAACGCTTTCTCAGCCGATTAGTCAATCTCTTTCTAGTGAGGAATATATTCTATCACAATATAAATTATTAGATGGTAAAATGGCTACTGAAAAAAATGAAATAATGATTGTAATTGATAAAAATTCTTTGATAACCGATTTGACTTTAGCACAACTTGGATACTATTCTCAAGACGAATTTTTGAATATGGCTTTTAAAGCTTTTAAGAGTGATTATGATGAAACTTTAATTAAAGAAGAATTTTCATATGAAGAACTATTAAATAAAACTTTCACGTGGTATCCTAATGATTCTATATTTATTAAGAATAAAAGTTTAATCCCAGAAATGGTTCAAACTTGGCCTTTTTCTTATAAATATAAAGTAGATGATACGTTTAGTGATGGATTAGAACTAAAGGTAGTTGGCATTTTACAGCCTAATGATGATATTAATTATGGTTCTTTATCAACCGGTTTTTATTATACATCAGCTTTAACAGATTATATTTTAGAAATGAATAAAAATAGTGAAATTGCCAATTACATTCGAGATGATTTAAATGGTGAATCAATCAATAGTATGGTTGGAACAATGACTGGTGGTCAAGCTGTTGGTATTACCTATCAATATGAATATGTTTTTGAGGGAGAAAGTAAAACGGGAACTGGGTTTGTTGGCAGTACATCACTTGCTTCACTTATGAACGATATGATGGGTAGTATGGTCGGCGGTGGCGATAGTGGAACCGATATCCCCGAGATATATACGCTTTCATTACGAAATGTTGGTGGTAACGATTTAGCAAATAGTATTTCTATATATCCCGTTGACTTTAATATTAAAAAACAGGTTTTAGATTATTTAGATGCTTGGAACAATGAAGGCAATATTATTTTAAATGGTGTAACCCTTACGAAGGAAGATAGAGTAAATATCACTTATATGGATACCTTATCCATTGTAATTTCAATGATAAATACAATGATTAACATTGTAACAACAGCTCTTGTTGCGTTTACAGCTATTTCCTTAATTGTATCAACGGTAATGATTGGTATTATTACTTATGTTTCGGTTGTAGAAAGAATTAAGGAAATTGGGGTTATTCGATCACTTGGAGGAAGAAAAAAAGATGTTGCTCATTTATTTAATGCAGAGACATTTATTATTGGGCTTGTAGCAGGACTTTTAGGAATTGGTATAACTTATTTAATTGGCTTTGTCGCAAATATAATCATTGGTGGTATAACTGGAATTTATACTCTTGTATCCCTCAAATGGTATCAAGCTATAATCATGGTTACAATTAGTGTATTACTTACTTTAATTTCTGGATTATTCCCATCACGTTCAGCGGCTAGAATGGATCCGGTTAATGCACTTAGAACGGAGTAAAATGTGAGAAATAAAATAATTAACGTCTTATTTATATGTTTGGGATTATTTATGATTGTATCTTGTGGAAGTACTGAAATTATACCAAAAGGTTATGCAAACAAAGAAAATTATACCAATGCGAATATTGGTCAATTCAATAATACTCTCCAGTTCTCTATCTACAAATATGAAAAAAGACCTAATCTTAAAAATAATCAATTTTTAAAACCAGTTTCTAATAACTTAGAGGAACTAGAAAATTTATTAACCCGCTTTGAACAAGAAATTGAAAACTATGATTTTAAAGATAAATATGATATTCAATTAGAAGACATCAGTACAGATGATTATGCATATATTGATTATAGAATAAGTGAGAAAGAACAATTTAGTATTTATTTTTTTGATACTTCTCAAAATATTTTATACTATTGTTATATGATAAATCAAAATGAAATGGCAAAAATTGAAAATTTGGGTTAAGACTTGGTTAAAAAGAATTTTAAATTGGCGTTTTCTTGTTTGTTTTTTGATTGCTTGGATGATTACTAATGGATGGAGCTATATTAGTTTTGCCATCTCTTCAATTTTTGATATTTCTTGGTTGAAGGTAGTTGCAACAACTTATATATCTTTATTATGGTTGCCTTTTACTCCTGAAAAAATTTTGACTTTTATCATTGCTCTTTTCATTATGAAGAAAATATTTCCTCAAGATCAAAAATCAATTCAAGAACTTGAAAATATGATCAATAAGGAAAAAAGAAAAAATAAAAAAATTGTTGAAGAAGACAATGAGCAAGACAAAGAATGAGTAATTTTAATTTTTATCAACTTTAAAACTAATCCTAAATTTAGGATTAGTTTTTTTAAAAAAAAGTATTGACATTTTACAAAAAATGGGTATAATAATATTAGCACTCAAGATAGTAGAGTGCTAAAGGGGTGAAAATATGGAAATGCAAGATTATTCAAAAGATGAAAAAGTATTAGAAAAATTTGGCCGTGATGTAACTGAAAGCGTAAGAGAAGGAAAAATTGATCCGGTTATTGGTCGTGAAGAAGAAATTTTACGAATTGTAAAAATTCTTGCCAGAAAGACTAAAAATAATCCAATTCTTATTGGTTCACCAGGTGTAGGTAAAACTGCGATTATTGAAGGGTTAGCTGCACGTATTGTCAAAGAAGATGTTCCTGAAAATTTGAAAGGTTGCCATATATATGAACTAGATATGGGAGCACTTGTTGCAGGTGCCAAATATCGTGGTGAATTTGAAGAAAGATTAAAAGCTGTCTTAAATAAAATAAAAGAAAAAAATGGTGAGATGATTTTATTTATTGATGAAATCCATTTAATTGTTGGAGCAGGTCGTGCCGATGGCGCTTTAGATGCTGGCAATATGTTAAAGCCAATGCTTGCTAGAGGTGAGCTACATTGTATTGGAGCAACAACTTTAAATGAATATCGTAATTATATTGAAAAAGATTCTGCTCTTGAAAGACGTTTTGAAAAGGTTTATATCAGCGAACCGACAGTAGAAGATACAATTAGTATTTTACGTGGCTTAAAGGATCGATTTGAAGTATTCCATGGGGTTAGAATTTCTGATCCTGCGATTATTGCTGCCGCAACTCTATCTAATCGTTATATTACGGATCGTTTTTTACCAGATAAGGCAATTGATTTAATTGATGAGGCTTGTGCATCAATTAGAACAGAGATGAATTCAATGCCTAATGAACTAGACTTGTTACAACGGCAAATTATGCAACTTGAAATTGAAAAAACTGCTCTTGAAAAAGAAAAAGATACCCTGTCTAAAGAGCGACTTGGAAAAATAAATGAAGAATTAAAAGTTAAAAAACAAAATGCTGATGAAATGATGAAGAAATGGAAAAAAGAAAAAGAAGAATTATCATTAATTAAACAAAAACAAAAAGATTTAGAAAACTACAAAAAAGAATATGATGATGCATTATTAAAAGCTGATTATAATAGAGCTGGAGAATTAATTTATAAAATTATTCCAAGCCTAGAAAAAGAGATTGCGGCTTATGAACAAAAAACATCGACAAATAAGATGATATCAGAAGTGGTTACTGAAAATGATATTGCCGATATTATTTCTAAATCAACTAATATTCCCGTTTCTAAACTCGTTCAAGGAGATAAAGAAAAATTATTAGGATTAAAAGACACACTTGCTAAAAGAGTAATAGGTCAAGATGAAGCACTTACATTAGTTAGTGATGCAATTATTAGACAAAGATCTGGTATTAAAGATGAAAATAGACCAATTGGTTCCTTTTTATTCCTAGGACCGACAGGTGTTGGTAAAACTGAAGTATGTAAAAGTTTGGCTGAAGCGTTATTTGATAGTGAGTCACATATTGTTAGATTTGATATGAGTGAATATATGGAACCTCATTCTGTATCTAGACTTATTGGTGCTCCTCCTGGATATGTAGGATATGATGAAGGAGGACAATTAACAGAGGCTATTAGAAGAAGACCTTATTCAATTGTTTTGTTTGATGAGGTTGAAAAAGCACATCGAGATATTTTTAATGTATTATTACAAATTCTTGATGATGGTCGTTTAACCGATTCGCAGGGAAGAGTTGTAGATTTCAAAAATACAATTATTATTATGACCTCTAATTTGGGTAGTGAATATCTTTTAAATCATGATGATAATGCTACAGAACTTGTTATGAATGAAGTACATGCTCATTTTAGACCAGAATTTTTAAATCGTATTGATGAAATAGTAATGTTTAATCCATTATCAAAAGATGTTCAAGTGAAGATTGTTGATAAACTTTTAAATGAATTAAGAGTAAGATTAAATAAAAATAATATTAAAGTAAATTTTACAAATGCTGTAAAGAAATATATTATTGATCATAGTTATAATACTACATATGGAGCAAGACCAATTAAACGATTTATTCAAAAAAACATTGAGACTGAAATTGCTAAAAAAATTATTTCCTCGCAGATAGAACCCAATTTTTATTATGAAATAGATTATCAAGGCCAATTAGTAATTGTTTCTAAATAGAAAAAAGTAAAACTACAGTTTTGCATAGACTGTAGTTTTTTAAATGATGTATGAAATGTCTAAAAATAGTTAAAAGGTTTATATTTTGGACAAAAAGATAAAAATAAGATATAATAGTTATGGTGAAAAAAATGCAAGAAGAATTTTATCGTTTATCAAATCAATCGCAAGCGGCTTTTGCGAAAAAGTTGACACCAACAAATATTGCTTTTTTAGGGATCAAAATACCTCAAATTAAAGAATTTGTAAAAAGTCATGCAATAACATATGATGAATTATATCATATCAAATTGAATCAATATGTTGAACAAGATATTTTATTTGGTCTTTTTTTAAATAAACTTGGAAAAGTAAAAAATGAGTTATATTATAAGACTTTTTTATATTTTGTTAAATATTTAGATAATTGGATGACCTGTGATACTTTTGTTTGTAATACCCAATTTAAAAAAAATGAATATGATAAATTGCTTAGTATCATTACATATATCTTGCAACAACAACCAATGGAAGTTAGATGTGGGTTGATTTTGTTAAAAAAATATTTTATTAAAGAATTACCATTTGATGAAATATTTAAAATGATAGAAAAAATTAAATATGGCGATTATTATGTTGATATGGGATGTGCTTGGTTATTATGCACAATGGGTTGTTATGATTTTGAATATATATATAATCATTTTTCTCATATATTAGAAATGTCTAGTTTTGTATATAAAAAAACAATACAAAAAATGAGGGAATCGTATTTGATCACATCAGAACAAAAACAACGTCTTAACAAATTGAATCTTTAAAATTATTTTTTGTTGTGTTAGACATATTTTGAATTTGGGTATACTTAAAAATATGTCATACATATGTGCGTATAGCTCAGATGGACAGAGCAGCTGCCTCCTAAGCAGCAGGTCGGATGTTCGAATCATCTTACGCACGCCAATCAGATTTAAAAAGGTAGTATGGAATGACTACCTTTTTGTTTTAAACGAATGAATAAAATTGTATAATAATATAAATAAATATATAAGATTTTTCATATAGAATGAAATTTTATAAAAATAATGATATAATAGATATAATTATTTAAAAATGAGACTATATAGTTGTGTAAATGTATTAAACAAATTATTGATGATTCAAACAAGAGGTGATAAAGATGAAATATGGATTATGGAAAACTTTTGCGACACAAGTAAAAAGAATTAAAGAGGGTCAAATATCCTATGTGTATGTAATATATATAATCAATGCTTTGGCATCAGGAGTAATTCCGGTTATTGGTGTCTTTTTTATAAAAATTATTATTGATGAAATAACAATGTCAAATAGTATTGATGGCTTTTTATTTAAAATGCTTATTTTGATTGTGATTTCTACGATTTGTTTAGTCTTAAAATCTATTCTTGAAGGGATACTTTCTGGTAAATTTTTATTATTAAGGCAAAAGGAATTTGAGAAAGTAATTCATCTGTATCATACTACTCAATATGAAAATATTGAAAATAGTGAGTTTCAAGATACTGTAAATAGTGCAGCAGAAGCGTTAGAAGGTGATGGAAGAGGATTTGAAAAAACGTATAGTAATTTTAAGATAATCTTAACATCACTGGTAAGTATTATTTTATTTAGTATCATCTTAGCTTATTTTAATATTATTTTAGTAATTGTTTGTTTTTTGTCGACATTGCTATCTATTGTTATCAATAAAAAAGTAGCTGATTATAATCGAAAAAGACAAAAAGATTTAGCCCACGCGAGTAGACAAAAAAACTATTATAATAATACAGCTAGCGATTTTTCCTATGGTAAAGATACAAGAATTTTTTCGCTAAAAGAATTTATTATGGACAAATATAATGATAAATCATTATCTTATTTGAAGGTTTTACATGATTTATACAATAAAGAATTTAAATATGGATTATTTGGATTGATTACTTTGTTGCTTCAAGATGGAATATCATATAGTATTATTGTCTATAGTGCTATTCAAGGATATATTACCTTATCAGAGGTTACATTATATATTTCATCCATTGTTGCTTTTACGACTGTTCTTAGAACTTTATCTGATAATATAACCGATTTAATTAAAAATTTAAAATTAACAATGACTTACTTTGAGTTTTTGGATTCAACTGAAAAAGAGAAAAAATTAAACAAATGGGAATTTGATTATCATGAAGGTGTGACCATTGAATTCCAGAATGTTTGGTTTAAATATCCAAACACGGATAGTTATATTTTTGAAAATTTAAATTTTAAGATAAATAAAAATGAAAAAATTGCTATTGTTGGTACAAATGGTGCAGGAAAAACAACAATTGTAAAACTAATTTGTGGTCTATTTGAACCAAACAAAGGTCAAGTTTTGGTAAATAATGTAGATTTAAAAACAATTGATAAAGAAGATTATCAAAAATTAATATCTACGGTATTTCAAGATTATGATATTTATGCCTTAACAGTTTTAGAAAATGTTGGAGGTATAAATTATGATAGAGAAAAAGTGATGAATTGTATAGCCTCTGTTGGATTAAAAGAAGTAATTGAACGTTTACCAAATAGCTATGATACTAACCTATTAAAAGTTATTGATGAAAATGGAGTAGATTTATCAGGTGGTCAAAAGCAAAAAATTGCTATTGCAAGGGCTTTATATAAAGAGGGGGGAATTGTAATTTTAGATGAGCCTACAAGTGCATTAGATGCTTTAGCTGAGGCTTCGATATATCAACAATTTTCTGATTTGGTGAAAGATAAAACCTCAATTTATATATCACATAGACTTTCTTCTACTAAGTTTTGTGATCGGATTTTATTCTTTAATGAAAATGGTCTACAAGAAGAGGGGACACATGATGATTTGATGAATAATAAGCAAGGATATTATGAGATGTTTATGATTCAAGGTAAATATTATCAAGAAGGAGGAGAGAACAATGATTAAAATATTCATTCCATTTATAAAATTATCCTTTAAAGAGTATAAACCTTATTTTATAGCACTCATATGCAATGCTTTGATTGTGTCAACTCAAACTATTTTTGCTGCATACACACTCAGTTTTATTTTATCCTGCATTGAATCTAAAGATATACATGCTTCATTCATATATGTAACCATAATTGTCGGAATTGAATTGCTATTATTTTTCTTAGTATTATTATCTAAAAATATATTGGCTAAACGCCAAGCAATCATGGAAGAAAAAATTGATCAAATGCTAACTAGAAAAATTTTAGAAATTCCCTTTAGTTATTTAGAAGATCCTAAGTATTTAGAACTAAAAAAGAATGCTTCGTTTAGTATTAATAATATGGGTGCGATTTATAGTTTATTTACTAGTTTTACCACTCTATTTTCTAATTTGATAAGTTTAATTGGATTATTGGTGATTATTTTATCTTTTGATTATATTATTCCGATTATTTTGTTTGTTGGCGCTATATTAACAATTTTAGTTGTAATGTTATCAATGAAGTCACAAATCAAATTTTATAAAGACTTATTGCCGATTAACTATAAATATGGGTACTATTTAGATTCGGTTATTACTCCTACAAAAGTGAAAGAATTAAAATTTTATTCATTATATGATCTTTTATATACTAATTTTTCTAATTATGGTACAAACGTTTCTAAACGCTTTGGAAAGTATTATACAAAGGTAAGCTTATTTTATTCTGCTTCAGTTATTTTAAGATATATTCAATTGGCTTTTGTATATGCTTTAGTTGGAATAAAAACAATAACAGAAAAACTACCAATTTCAAAGTTTTCTTTATTGGCTCAGGCAGCTTTATCCTTTACAACAACTGTTCAAAGTATTGTAGAATCATTAGGTAACTTTTTTAGAAATATTGAATATATTAAACCATTTATGGAATTTATGGCTATTCATACGGAAATTAAAAATGGATCAAACAAATTAGATAAAATCTTGACTATTGAATTTAAAAATGTTACGTTTAAGTATCCAAATACTGATAAAATTATTTTAGATAATGTATCGTTTAAATTTCATGAATCAGAAAAAATTTCTATTGTCGGTCTTAACGGAGCAGGTAAAACAACAATTGTAAAGTTATTGTGTCGACTATATTCGCCGAATGAAGGAACCATTTTAATTAATGATATTCCTATTGAAGAATATGAAAAAGATTCATATATTAAACAAATTAGTGCAGTATTTCAAGATTATAAACTTTTTGCCTATTCGATTAAAGATAATATTGATCCTACCTCTTCAGTTGATGTAGAAAAAATTTGTGCTGATGTTGGAATTAGTGAAAAAATAGAAAAACTTCCCCACCAATATGATTCTTTAATTGGTAAATATTATGATGATAGCGGTGTTGAATTATCTGGTGGTCAATTACAAAAAATTGCTATTGCTAGAGGTCTTGCTAAAGATAGTAGTTTATTGATTTTAGATGAGCCTACAAGTGCATTAGACCCACTAGCAGAAGCTGAAATATATGAAAATTTTAATCAATTATCTAAAGATAAAATGGCTATCTATATTTCACACCGGATGTCATCATCTATTTTTTGTGATAGAATTTTAGTGATTGATGGGGGTATTGTAAGTGATTTTGATACACACCAAAATTTAATGTTGAAAAAGAATTCCCTATATTATAAGTTATTTACTACACAAGCAAAGAACTATAAATTATAAATGCAAAACTCTGCTATTTTATAGCAGAGTTTTATTGTTAAATTTCAAATTTTACTGATCAATATATATTTGTATTTGATAATTCCAATGAAGAATTCCCGTTATTATAATTTGTTCAACAAGAAACGAAGGTGTGATAGCATATTGATGTTTTGCAACCCAAAGTAAATGATGAAGGGTTTGATCTTTATTTTCTTCAGTACAATTTGCACATAAATAATTACCTTGAGGTAGGTATTTCAATCTAGAATCTTCAACATATTTTGTACATAAAGCAAACAATTTAGGGATATGATTTTCAATATAAATACCTGCTAAATCTTCAAATTCAAATAAATTTCTTTTTTCAACTGTAATACTATCATAAAAATGTTTTAAGTAATTCCACAGATTATCTAGTGTCGGTTTTTTTAATGTATCTGAAAGAAAAATGACTCGAGGGGGATATGTTTGAATAAAGACATCTGGATTGTCTTTTTTTTGTAATAATTTATTTTCATAATCATTTTTTGCCAATTGAATTTTTTCTTTACTTAAGCGAAGAGAGGCTATTTTTTCATCTGCTTTTAATTGAGCTTGTTCTAGAAAATCGATTATTTTTTGTAAATCTTTAAACTCTAAAACTTGTTTGATATCTTTTAGAGGCAAATCCATTTGTTGTAATGCATGAATAGTATTTAATCTAACAATGTCTTCTATTGAATAATAGCGATATTTGGTACTTTTATCTTTTATGCTTGGCTTGAGTAGATCAATTCGATCGTAATGCCTTAATGTTTCGGTTGTAGTATGAACCATTTTAGCAGCTTCGCCTATTGAAAAATAATTTTTCATTTTTTTATGCACTCCTATTGACTTTTGTGTAACACAAAGGTTTATAATACTATTGTAACATAAAAAAATAGAAAAAACAATTCTTATGTTGATAAAAAGAAAGGAGAATAGAATGAAATCATAGGATTGATGGAATACGCAAATAAAGTGATTACTATTTATAAAATTAAAGGAGGAAAAGAAATGAAAAAAATAATAATATTAATCATGCATATAAGTATAATCATGTTTTTATTTACTAGTTGTGCGAAAACAAATCAATTTACAAAAAAAATTTATACGACAGATGATTTGCAAATTCAAAAAATCAATATTGAAGCAAGAGATCGACAGATAGAAATTTTATCATCTAATGATGATTTGGTTCATATTGAATATTTTGAAAATGAGCAGGAACAATATAGTATTTTAATTGATGAAAATAAAACTTTAGATGTAAAATTAGAAAACAATAAAAGTTGGTTAGATTATTTTGGTCAAAAAGCAAGTATGGATAATCGGAAAATTATACTTTCTATACCTAATCATCTATTAATTGATTTAGTAATTGAAACTACAAATGAAAATGTCAGTATTGCAAAAGAAGTTTCAATTGACAACTTATCAGTTTCTGTAAATGGTGGGAATATTATTTTTGATAAATTAAATGCTTGTAGCGATATAGTTTTAAATGTTAAAAATGGTGATATTACGGGTTCTATTTTAGGAAGTTATGATGATTATTCAATAAACTGTCAGATAAAAAAAGGAGAAACAAATCTACCATCTAAAAAAGATGGAGGATATAAACAATTAGATGTAATTGTAAATAATGGTGATGCAAAAATTGAGATTAATAAATAAAATATCGTTTAAAACCCTGTAAACTTATTTTAGTTTACAGGGTTTTATAAAAAACTATTTTTGCATTTGATAATCGGAAATCATCTGCCTTACTTTAATACTAAGTTGTGTACTATTTAGATTTTCATAATCTTGATATTCTAAAATATCAAGAATGGTTAAGTTGACATAAGTTCTTTTCCAAGGAAAATGTTTATGAATTTGATTTGTATTTTGCAAGCAACAAACAACAATTGGCGATTTTGCTTTCATCGCAATTTTAAATGAACCAGGGTGAAATTCTAACAACTCCCCAGATTTACTTCTAGTACCTTCAGGACAAATATGAATATTTCCCCAGTCGTTTGCAATAAAATCGGCAGCTTTTTTAATAGCTTTAACTGCTTGGTGTGCATCACTTCTATCTAGTGATATAAATCCAGCATTGTAAATAAATTTTCCACAAATAGGTAATTTTTCATTTTCTTTTTTTGTAATACAGATCATCGGATGCTTTTTTAGGGAATAAATGATAAGCATTGGATCAAAGTTAGATAAATGATTAGATATAACTAAAAAATGTTTATCCTTTGGCAGTTTATTTAGTCCATGAATAATAACTTTGGTTCTAGATAATCGAATTACAAGGTAGTTGGTTTGTTCGACCAAAAAATAGTATAATTTGTTAGGTTTCTTTATATCTTTTTTGGTATGTAGAAACAATGACCAAATATAAAGTATAAGAATATAAAACAAAAAACATAGCAAATAGAAAAAAGGCATCAATATAATTGGAATAAAAAATAAGTACCAATGTAAAGATAAATTTGTACAAAAATAAATTAAAATAGCTGATGCAATACTAATAATCCAAAATATTATTGATAAAATCATATCATATTCTCCTCAATCAATTTTATATTATTATACCATATTTTATTATAAATTGCTAAAAATATAATTTATCTTATAAATAAACTGCTATTTTGTTGTAAGATTCAATTAAAAAATTTATAATACATAAAAATACCAAAACATAAAGAAAATTTTTCCAATGCATTTTATTTAAGTTCAACATATAGTATTAGGTCAAAATAATATGAATTTATATCGCGGTTGTTTTTATGGTTGTATTTATTGTGATTCTAGAGGTAAGTGCTATCAAATGAATCATCAATTTGAAGATATAGAAATGAAAAGTAATGTAATTGAACTGTTAAAATTATTATTGAAAAAGAAACGTAAAAAACTATGATTGGTACCGGTTTGATGAGTGATCCATATATGCAGATAGAATCACAACTTCCATATGTTAGAAAAGTTTTAGAATGAATTGAAAAATATGGTTTTGGTTTTAGCGTGATTATTAAGTCCAAATTTATTTTAAGAGATCTTAATCTTTTAGAAAAAATGAATAAGAACACAAAGTGTATCATTCAAATGATCTTGATAACTTTTTGTGATGATCTATGTAGAATAATTGAATCAAATGCAGATAAGTTTCTGAGATAAAAATAAATAAAAACTGAAAAACTAGTAGCTTTTCAGTTTTATTTATCTTTATTCTATTTCTGCAATATAAGAGGTTACATTTTTAATTACCTCTCCATCAATTTGAAGTGCCATTGGCTTTGAAAAATGTACTTCAATTTTTTTACCTGTAATCGCTTCACACATTTTATTATATTTTAAATGTTCGCCTTTAAAAATTTTGGGAAAGACCATTAAAGTCTTTAGTTTTCCACTATTATGCATAACAACTAAAGTTAAATTATTATTTAGACGATTTTGTGTGGGGGCTACTTTCATACCACCACCATAATATCTACCATTCATACTAGATGATAGCCAAACTTTATCATAATTTTTTTTCATACCATCAACAATAATAGTTGCTTTTGGAGTAGAATATTTGGTAAGTAGTAATTTTATAGATAAACCTGTATAGTTAATTTTCTTTTTGTTTTTTTAATCTTAATTCTTCGGCAGTTTCACATACCATTCCATCAATACCATAGCCAATACCATTGATAAATTTTCTTTTTATTCCATTTACTGTCACAGTTGGTAATTTTTCTAAATAAGGATTTAAGTAAAAAAGCGTGTCATCATCATTTGATTTAATATCTCTAATAAAGTCATTACCTGTTCCTGCTTTATAAAGGTAAGATGTATTTTTAATTTTATATTTATAAACAAAATTGGCAAAATGATTTAAAGTTCCATCGCCTCCAACTAGAATTAAAATATCTTCAACTTGTAGATTTGTAATGAAGTCTTCCACATTTAAATCGAGGACATTTATTTCTTTTAATTGAGGAAATTGTTTATTTAATTTTAATTTAGCTTCATCTTTAATTTTACAACCTGTACCGTTTTTAGATAGGGGATTAAATAGTAAATAATTCATTTGACTTCCTTTCATATTATTGTTTAACTTTATTTTAAGATAAGAATATTATATCATAATTTGTAGAAAAAAGTAATATATTTGTAAAAAAAATAAAATAAAAATAGTACTATTGTATGTTGTTATAAAATATATAGGATATTATTGTTTAGCATAATGAATCAATATATGAAATATAGAAAGAATTGCTTTGACATATATTTAAAAATATGCTATAATTTTTAGGATTTGTTAGTAAAGGAAAAAATATGGGAATTATTGAATTGATTTTAATTAGTATTGGTCTTGCAATGGATGCGTTTGCGGTATCAATTTGCAAGGGAATTAAGATGACATCTAAGAAAACTTGGCATATTATTGTTATTGCTTTATTTTTTGGTGGATTTCAAATGTTGATGCCAATTATCGGATGGTTTTTAGGAAGTAGATTTGAATCATATATTACTTCATTTGATCATTGGATTGCTTTTATTTTATTGTTGATTATAGGTGGTAAAATGATTTTTGAATCGTTTAAAAAAGATAGTGATGATGAAGAATTAGTAACAAAATTTGATGTGAAAGAAATCTTCGTTTTAGCAATTGCAACAAGTATTGATGCGTTAGCAGTAGGAATTACATTTGCTTTTTTAAAAGTAAATATTATGCTTGCTAGTTCTTTAATTGGTAGTATTACATTTATTTTGGCCATTGTAGGGGTTTTAATAGGAAGCGTTGTCGGAGGAAAATTTAAAAATAAGGCTGAACTATTGGGGGGAATTATTTTAATTTTGATTGGCGTTAAAATATTGCTTGAACATTTAGGTGTGATTCACTTTTAAATCTATCATAATTTCTTATTTTTATTAATATAATTTTAATATAAAATAAGATAGGTGTGGATTTAATTGGATTATAAGAAGCAATTACATAAGGTGGTAAAAGAGTATTTCAATCCGAACAAGGTTATTTCCATTCAGCCATATGGTGGAGGTCTAATTAACAGCACTTTTATTGTTGAATTTGAAGATACCAGATATATTTTGCAAAAGGTAAATGAATATGTTTTTCATAGTCCCATTGGGGTTATGTACAATATTGGCTTAATCACAAATTATATTCGTAAAAAGGTGATTTATGAAGGTAGAAATTATCGTAATGCCACGCTTACTTTAATTCAAACTATATGTGGAGAAAATTTTGCGATTGTGGATGAAGCGTATTGGCGATGTTATACTTGTATTGATGGTATTACCTATGATAGTACCAACGATTTAGAAATCTTTTATGAAGCAGGAAAGGCAGTAGGGCAATTTCAACAATTACTAGAGGGTTTTCATACGAGATTGTTAAGTGATAATATTAAAAATTTTCATAATACACCTTATCGTTATGATAAATTTAAAGAAAGTATTAAATTAGATTCGCATAATCGTATTAGAGAATGTTATGAGGAAATTCTTTTTATTCATAGAAGAGAAGATAAAATGGATCTGATTACAAAAGCTTTAGAAGAAGAAAGAATTCCTAAAAGAGTGGTTCACAATGATACTAAATTAAATAATATAATGTTTTCTAAAAATGGAAAGCATGCAATGTGCCTCATTGATTTAGATACAGTGATGAAGGGCTCTCTTGTTTATGATTATGGAGATGCATTAAGACTTGGAGCTTCAACTGCTGCAGAAGATGAGGTGGACTTATCTAAAGTATCAATTAATTTAGACTTGGTTGGTGCTTTTACCAAAGGGTTTTTAGAAGAAACAAAAGATATTATTACAAAAGAAGAAATAGCGTTATTGTTTTACGGTTATTATATTATAACTTTAGAATTGGGTATGCGGTTTTTAACCGATTATCTTGATGGAGATAAGTATTTTGCTTTGAGTGAAGAACAAAAGAAAAAACGTCCCAAAATTAATTTAGAACGAGCGAGAAATCAATTAAAATTAGTATTAGAAATTGAAAAAAATCAAATAAAATTAGAGAATATAATTGATCAAACGCTGATTCAATTGGGATATGAAAGGAATAAAGATGAATAAAATAAAAAAAGTTGTCATTCCAGTTGCAGGAAAAGGAACCAGATTTTTACCGATTACGAAAACAATTAGTAAAACACTTCTACCTATTGTTGATACACCTGTTATTCAATATTTATTAGAAGAAGCAGTTCAGGCAGGAATCAAAGAGGCTTTAATTATTATAGGATATAGTCAAAATGATGTAATTAATTATTTTAATACAGAAAGTACATATGTCCAAAAATTAAGCAAAGATTATGAAGAAATCAAATATATTAAAAAATTAAAACAACAAATTAGAATTTCATATGTTTTTCAAGAGGAAGCTAAAGGTTTAGGTGATGCAGTGTATCATGCGAAAGCATTTGCGGACAAAGATGACTTTGCGCTTATTTTAGGTGATGATTTTGTTTTTTCAAATGGACTTTCAACTTATGGTATTGGCTCGCTTTGTAAGTTTTATGAGAAAAATCCTAATTACTATTTAGGAGTTCAAGAAGTTCCATATGAAATGACATATAAATATGGCATTGTAAAACCAGAGACCCAAATTTCTAATTGTTTTAAAATTGATGGCATTGTTGAAAAACCTCAGAACAATCCTCCATCTAATATGGCTTGTGTTGGAAGGTATATTTTAAAAAATTCTATTTTTAACTATTTAGAAAAAACTAAAGTTGGCGTAGGTGGAGAAATTCAACTAACTGATGCTTTAGCTTTAGCTTTAGATAAAGAAGACATTTATGCTTCAGAATTTGATGGAATTAGATATGATGTAGGTAGTAAGGCTGGATATGTTGAGGCAACCATTGCAGTTGCAATGAGTCGTAATGATTTATCAGAAAATATGCATAAGTTTTTTAAAAAATAAAAATATTTATTGTGTAGGTATCTCTATACGATAAATATTTTTTTATTATCCATATTTAGATGGATACTTAGATATATTTTAAATGGTCATAGAATATGATATTATATAATTAAACATATATGGAGGATATATGATTGAGTTTATAAAATACATAATTATTGGTTTGATTCAAGGAATAACAGAAGTACTACCGGTTTCTTCTAGTGGTCACTTAACCATTGTTGAACATATGATGGGAATAAACAATGATAACTTAGCGTTTGAGGTTTTTCTTCATCTAGCATCATTTATAGCAGTTATTGCTTTTTTATATAAACCATTAATAAAAATAATCAAGGGGAGTTTTTTATATCTTTTTAAAAAGAAAAAAGAATATTTTTTGGAATGGAAATATTTGATCTGTGTGATAATATCAACAATTCCGATTGTTTTATTTACTATTTTCATTAAACGATTAGGGTATAATACAAGCCCCTTGTTTGTAATTGGTATTTCTCTTATTTTTAATGCTGCAATGCTTTTTTTGTTAAGTAAAATTAAAGGAGAAAGAAAAAAAGAAGAAATAACGATTAAAGATGCTTTAGTTATTGGTTTATTTCAATGTCTTGGCGTTTTTCCAGGAATTTCTAGAAGTGGTAGTTGCATAAGTGGAGCAATGGTTAGAAAAATTGAAAAAGAAGAAGCTGCCAATTATGCTTTTATGTTATTTGTACCAGCAGTTATTGGAGCCTTTGTTTTAGAACTTGGCAATATTTCTTTGATTTTTACTTTAGATTCTAAAATGATTTCATGCTATCTTGCTTCATTTTTAGTATCAATGGTAGCTACGTTTTATGCTTTTAAGCTTCTTTTAAATTTTATTAAAAAGGGAAAATTATTTTATTTTTCAATATATTGTCTAGTAATAGGAATCATAACATTTGTGTATAGTAGTATGAATGGTTGGATTTAGGTGATAAAATGAAAGATTGTAATGCAATTATTCTTGCGGCAGGTAAGGGTACTAGAATGTTATCAGAACTACCTAAATGTGCGTATCCTTTTTATGGTAAACCAATGATTGTTTATATTATAAATATGTGTAAAAAGATTCAAATTGATGATATTTGTGTGGTGGTTGGTCATAAAAAGGAAAGTATAGAAAACCTTCTTCAAGATAAGGTAAAATATGCCTATCAAAAAGAACAATTGGGTACAGCTAATGCTGTCTTGGCCGCAAAAGATTTTTTGGAAAAACATAATGAAGGGATAACTTTAATTTTTCCAGGGGATATGCCGTTGATAGATGGTGATGTAATCAATAATCTAATTCGAGAACACATAGAAAACAATAATGATTTAACTATTTTGACAACTCAAATAAAAAATCCTACAGGATATGGTAGAATTATTAGACAAGATGGTCAAATTATTAAAATTATTGAAGAAAAAGATGCTGATGATAGTGTCAAAGCAATTAATGAAATCAATACAGGTCTTTATTGTATTACTACCAATCTTTTAGAGAAGGCTTTATCAAAAGTTGATAATAACAATAACAAAGGAGAATATTATCTAACTGATATTGTTAAAATACTAAGTGGTGATAAAAAAGTTAAAGCTTATTTAACTGAATATGATTTTAAATTAACCGGTATTAATGATTTGTATACTCTTTCATTAGTAGAAAAAGAATATCAAAAATATATCAATAGAAATTGGATGGACAAAGGAGTTCATTTGATAAACCCTGATTCTATCATTATAGAAGATGAAGTAAAAATTGATGCCAATGTGACAATTGATGCTTTTTCTATTATTAGAGGTAAAACAACAATTATGAAAGATACATATATCCCACCATATTCTTTAATTATCAATAATATAAAAATAAAATAATAAATTTAATTGAAATTTTTATTTAGATTGATTATAATTGTATTAAAGATAGTTATATTAAAGGAGGATATTTATGGCTAAAATAACACAGGTAACAATTATTAGTCCAACTACTTTACGCCTTGATGTGGATGCTAAAATGGGTGATGAGATTGATTTATTAGATATTAGTAAGATTGATAATATGTTAATTCAAGAAATAATCAATAAAGAAAAGGAGAAAGAAATAAAAAAATTATTAGATGAACAAAAAAGATTATATGATTTAGAGAAAACAAATGAAATAAATGAACGAACTGAAAAATTGAAAGAGGAAAACTCTCAATTAAAAAATGAAATAAAAACAATTGCAAACGAAACTAAACTTCAAACAGAATTAGCATTAAAAGATAAAATATTTGAGTTGCAATCACAAGTGAATCAAATTAATTCAGAAAAAATACAAATTGAACAGTTAAAAAATGAAGAAATTGAAAAAATTAAAACACAGTTGCAATTGAAAATGGTAGAACAAGAGGCAACTTATCAATTACAATTACAAGAAAAAGAGAAAATTATTAGTAATTTAGAGTTAACAAAAAGTAATTTAAATATTAAGAAAATAGGTGAACAATTAGAATTATGGTGCAATACTGAATATGAAAATTATGCTCAGTGTGGTTTTGAAACTTGTAGTTGGGAAAAGGATAATTTATCAATCAAAGATGATGGAGATGCCAAGGGTACAAAAGCCGATTATATTTTTAAGGTATATGCAACTAAAGAAATGAGAAGTGCTGAACTTTTAACATCAGTGGTATGTGAGATGAAAAATGAATCACCAAGTTCAACAAATAAAAAGAAAAATGCTGACCACTATGCTAAATTAGATAAAGATCGTATGAAGAAAAATTGTGAATATGCATTATTAATAAGTGAATTAGAATGGGATCAACCCAATGATTTACCAATTAAAAAAGTAAAAGAGTATGACAAAATGTATGTGGTTCGTCCTCAATATTTTATTAATTTTTTAAGTCTTATTACATCACTTAGTTTTAGATTTAAAGAACTGATTTTAGATAATATGAAAGAACAAGAAAAATTTAAAGATTCTTTGGAAATTAAACAAGAATTTGAGAAATTTAAAAAAGATTTAATGGATAAACCTTTGGAAAAATTAGAAAAAGAATTGAATGCTATTATTAAAAATGCGAATGATATTAAAGCATCCTCTGATAAAATCATTACTTCAGCAAGTGATTTAATTAATAAAACATTAGAAAATATGAAATCAAAAATTGAAAATTTTAAAATTGATAAGTTATGCAAAAAGATTGATAAATTAGATTTAGAATAAAATATTTGAATAAAATGGTAAGATGTTGTATAATATATATACAATTGGAGAAGTGCCCAAGTGGTTGAAGGGGCTGGCTTGGAAAGCTAGTAGGTCGATAACACGATGCGAGGGTTCAAATCCCTTCTTCTCCGCCATTAAAAAGGATAGGTTTTGATACAAAGAACAATTTGTGTTAAAAACCTTTTTTCTTATGCTTTTACGCCAATATAGGTTAACACTTCGCTTTTTAGGGCGATTTCAAGGTTTTATGTTGGCTTTTTTGTTAATTCTAAGTATTTAATCGAACATAAAATTATAACCGAATAGTGACTAAAGTACTCTCTATATTAAGTACAAATTAAATTGTGTAAATTCCAATATCTGGACATTCTAATCGTCTTGCTCCAAATACTATGCTTGGAGTATTTCAAAATTATGTTTAAAAGTTAAAGATAGAGGGAAAATTCGATGCATATAGTCAACTTGTGGCACTAGAACGTGCAAAGGATATAGTACTAAATCAAATGAAAGATGATGTAAAAGAATACATAGTAATTAATTATGACAATCTTGAAAATTGGTTTACTACTCAAATTGAAGCAACCATAAACTTATTGAAAAAGAAGTAAAATATTTAAGCCTCTAGTTGATTTTTTTCACTAGAGTCTTTTTTGAATGTAAAGCATGGTGTAATTATTGACATTACAACACATTTGTGATAAAATATAATTAAATAAGAAGAGGTGATTCTATGCAAATTACATCGAGATTTACAGTTGCAGTTCACACGCTGTTGGCTATATATAAGTTTAATAAGGACTACAAGACAACGTCTGATTTTATTGCAACAAGCGTAAATGTCAATCCTGTTGTCATTAGAAGAACATTACAAGGTTTAAAAGCAGCAGGTTTTGTAGAAGTTAAAGCTGGAAGTGGTGGTGCAAGCATAACAAAACCATTAGATCAAATAACTTTATATGACGTTTATGTTGCTATGGAAAGTTTAGAAGGAGATTTGTTCCATTTTCATGAGAATCCGAATCCACTATGCCCTGTGGGAAGAAATATTCATAGAGTTTTGGATAAGCATTTACAAGAAGCTCAAAAGGCAATGGAAGACAAACTAAAATCTGTAAAATTATCAGATTTAACAAACGATATAGATCGATTAATATCAAACGAATAAGTCATCTGATGATGGCTTTTTCTTTTTTTAAAAAAAATTGTTGTAATGCTTGACATTACAACAAATAATTGATATAATGATGTTGTAATCAAATAAGTTACAACTAAAATTAAATTATGGAGGAAAGAAAAATGAAAAAAGAAAATTGCAAAATTATTAATTTGAAGAAAGGTGTAATACGTGAATATCAAATCAAAGATATCAAATTATTAGCATATCAAACAAATGATTTTATCGATGATGAAGTATTTATTCTTGTCAAAAATCAGAAAGGTATTTGTATTGAACTTCCTTGCTTTTATGATAACATTAGTAAATTAACAGATTATATTAATGGAAATGGGATTGATTTGGTTGCTAAATTTGTTGCTTATCACGCCGCAGGAGCTTCTTTTATGCCAGAGGTAAAATCTTTTGGTACAAAAACATCTAATGAATACAATACAATTGGTAGCGGTGCAGGCCTTGTAAACAACTTTAAGGGGGCTTTTGGTGGAATTTTTGATGCAAGTATTTGCAACACAGATGAAATTGTAAATGATGGCGAAATTGAAATCGCAGGAATTAAATTTACCATTACTTCAAATGCTGAAGCTTTTGATATTGAAATTCCTGAAATCAATTGTGTATATACACATATGATGGGACATAATTGTCATTCAATTGTTGCAGGATGTCCTCATGCAGATGGAATTATCTCACAATTAAATTATTATGTTAGAAAAGGATTTGACCTTATTTTAACTTCACATTATACACCGGAAGACTTAAAAGATGCCAAAACAAAAATTGATTATCTATATGATTTGAAGGCAATTTCAGAGACTTGCAATAATGCAGAAGAGATGAAACAGAAAGTAATAGATAAGTATTCAAATTATAGCGGCTTAAACTATTTAGACATGACAGTCAGTATGTTTTTTCCAGCAAAATAATAATATAAAAGAGTAAAATAACAGCACCTCTTTAGTTTAATTAAAAGGTGTGAACAGTATGAATTTTGATGATTTTTTAAATGAGATTATTAAAATTAAAATACAGCTTTTGCAACAGTATCGCTTGGTGGAAAGTTATCTAATAGAATCATCAATATGATATATTTGGAAGATAACTGTCTCTTTTTCTTAACCGCAAGAGGTAAATCTCTATATAAAGAATTGTTGAATAATCCATATGTGTCAGTAATCGTATGCAAAAATAACAAAACTTATATGGTTTTTGGATATGTGGAACAAGTTGAAAGAAAATACCTTAAAAATTTATTTAATCATAATAAGTTTATGTATGGAACTTATCTTGGGATAGAGGTGTTTTGTATATCTTCGTATAATGGCGAATACTTTGATTTGACAAATAAACTAATTTATAGGTATTCTTTCAATTATAACTTTAAAGAAAAAGTGATGTATGGGATAGACAAAAACAAATGCATATCTTGTGGGAAGTGCTTTAGTGTATGTCCACAAAAATGCATCAATATTGATTTGAAGAAAATCAGTGAAAATAACTGCTTAAGATGTGGGGCTTGCTTTGAAATATGTCCTCAAAAAGCAGTAACTATGGAGTGATGTTTATGGAAGAATTAAATAAAGCAATAGAGTACTTGAAAACTAAAAATCAAATCAAACAAGAGTTGCTATATAATTTCAATACTTTTAGAGCATTGATGAATATCACTATGCCTTATGATTTGAGTGATGACTACTATAAATGGCAAGATTTAATTTTGCTAAATAACCTTGAATTGAAAGAAATAACAGAGGTATATGATTTGAAATTTAATAATCAAATTGCTTTATTCAAAGGTGATATTACTACAATAAAAGCGGATGCTATTGTTAATGCATGTAATGAAAAATTATTAGGTTGTTTTCAACCTTTACATAATTGCATTGATAATGCTATCCATTCACATGCCGGCTTACAAGTAAGAAGAGATTTAATCAAAGTGATGAAAGAACAAGGAAATGATGAACAAAATGGAAAGTGTAAAGTAACAAGTGGATATAACCTTCCTAGTAAATATATTTTCCATACAGTAGCTCCTAAATGCTTTTATGGAGTTTCGAAACAAGCTGCAGAAGATTTAAAGAATTGCTATTTATCTTGCTTGCAAAAAGCAGATGAAATGAATCTTCAATCAATAGTTTTCTGCTCAATCGCAACAGGGATATACAAGTATCCAATAAAGAAAGCTAGCAAAGTAGCAATTAGTACTGTAAAAGAATATTTGAAAAATACTAACAGCAAATTGAAGGTTGTATTTAATTTATATTCTTTGGAGGATTACAAAATTTATGAAAGAGAACTTAACGAAAATTAGGAAGTTAATAAATGAAGCAGATGCCATTGTTATAGGTGCTGGAGCAGGATTATCTACAGCAGCAGGTTTTGAATATAGTGGTAAATCTTTTATAGACAATTTTAAATATATGCATGATGCATATGGTTATACTGATATGTATTCGGCTGGGTTTCATAATTTCAAAACCAAAGAAGAATACTGGGGATATTGGGCTAGGTATATTTATTTGAATAGATACAAAACGGGAGCCTTACCACTCTACGAAAAATTATATCAATTAGTTAAGGATAAAAATTATTTTGTTTTGACTACAAATGTAGATCATCAATTTCAAAAGGCAGGTTTTGATAAAAATAGATTGTTCTATATGCAAGGAGATTATGGATTATTTCAATGTTCAAAGCATTGTCATAATAAAACATATGATAATGAAGAACAAATAAAAAATATGGTAAAAAATATAGTTAATTACAGGATTCCAATATCTTTAATTCCTAAATGTCCTATATGCGGAGCACCAATAGTACCAAATTTACGTACAGATGATTCGTTCGTAGAAGATGAAGGATGGCATAAAGCAAGCAAAAATTATGTAAAGTTTTTAAATGATAATAAAAATAAAAAGATATTATTTTTAGAGCTTGGTGTTGGTTGGAATACGCCTGTTATTATTAAATACCCATTTATTAGAATGACCTATCAATTTCCAAATGCAAATTATGTATGTATCAATAAAGGATATAATCAAGTTCCTAAAGAAATAAAAGATAAATCAATCGTGCTAGATATAGATATCAATAATATTTTTCCTTAATTATTAAAAAATAAGAAATGAGTCATGGTGATGTCGTGAACATCATTGTGACTTTTTTAGTTTCAAAAGCACCTAAATTTCAACCTGTATATTGAGAGGAAGAGGTCTGTCAAGTCAGGAGACACTTTATGATATCAGAGGGAAAAAGGAAAATCATAGAATAAGAATATAGGGTGTGAGTTATAACTTTATAGTTACATTCATTATTTATGAACATCAACGCATCAGTCTATAAAAGTGCTGAAATATAAATAGCAATTTTTGTTTTTAACTATTTTGAATGCCAGTATTATAGTCAAATTAAAAAAATACAATTTATAGTAATCTGCATAGTATCAAAATGTATCTTTGAATAAAAATATACAAATCATTTCAATCCATTTATATTGAAAGAAATAAATAGAATGTTTAAAATAAGGAAAATTATGAGTCCATTGTTTCCTATAATGCTTTAATTTAATTGGCTTTAGATAATTATGAAGTATAATTAATATATGAGAAGATAAAAAGGATTATGATCTTGAAAAGAACTGTAATAGAATTCCTCAATATTATAAAATCAAATAGATATTTAAAAATTCTAAAATTTTACCATAAGCATTTCAAACAATATAAACTAAAGGAATGTTGGTATCTGTTTTCTTGCTTGTTGTAAGGTTATGTGATATACTAATCCATAATGTAATTGATTAAGTTGAAATGTGGTGAATCAAAATGAATGTAGAATTTAAAATAAATGGAATACAAATTGAAACGGATAGACTTCTTTTAAGATCATTTAAACCCTCTGATTTAGATGATTTTTATGAATATGCCTCAGTAGAGGGAGTCGGTGAAATGGCGGGATGGAAACATCATGAGAATAAGGAAATAAGACAAGTGATATTAGATAACTTTATTGCAGAAGATAAGACTTTTGCCATTTGCTTGAAAAGTAATCATAAAGTAATTGGTTCATTAGGCATTGAAAAATACGGATTAGAAGAAAAGTTGAGTGAGTTTTTTGATTATAAAGGTAGAGAAATTGGTTATGTATTGAGTAAGGATTATTGGGGATATGGAATAATGCCAGAAGCAGTAAGGGCTGTAGTCAAGTATTTGTTTGATGAGTTAAATCTAGATTTTTTGACTTGTGGGTATTATTTGTTTAATAATCAATCGAAAAAAGTTCAAGAAAAATGTGGATTTAAGCCATATAGAAAACTTGAATTAGAAACTAAACTTGGTACAAAAGAGCAGTTCATTTTAAATCTTTTACTTCATCCACATAAAAAGATAACACTCATTTTTTCTCATCCTGAAACACTCATATATAAAGCATAAAAATTATGCTGAATGAAAGAGGTAGTAAAGTGTTCAAATCTATTTTTTAATTTATAAAAAGACATAGGTATTGATACTTTAACGACAGATATCAATTCCTTTTTTATGTTTGAAGTATCGATTGAATTGGAAAAAAGTAAAAATAGCATAGTCAAAAAGGGGATATTTTACTTAAATATAAAAGTAATAAAACGATTTATTCAAACACTTAAAAAACAATTGCACTAAAAGAGGGAGATTTTTTATTGAATATGATTTGTAGATAAAACAATGTGCATAAAGATTGTATTATTTTTTCAACAATTAAGTAAAAATAAAAAAGAAACTTTACTTGAGAGTTTCTTTTTGCATATTTGAAATTTTTGTAGTATAATTTTTATTGAAGTTGTTCAAACAACAAAAAAGATAAATAAGAATTGAGTGAGGTGTAAAATGACAGATTTGCTTAATACAATTAAATCACGCAGAAGTATTCGAAAATTTAAAAGTGATGATATTCCAGAAGATATATTAAACAGAATTATTGAAGCCGGTACTTATGCCGCAACCGGAATGAACAAACAATCGCCGATAATTGTTGCCGTTACGAATAAGGAAATAAGAGATAAACTTTCACAAGCAAATTGTAAAATTGGAGGTTGGAAAGAGGGCTTTGATCCGTTTTATGGTGCGCCTGTAGTACTTATCGTATTGGCAGATAGGAATCTTACAAATTGTGTTTATGATGGTTCGCTTGTTATGGGTAACCTTATGCTTGCTGCTCACGAACTTGGCATAGGCAGTTGTTGGATACATAGAGCAAAAGAAGAATTTGAAATGCCTGAATGGAAACAATGGCTTAAGGACATTGGTGTTGAGGGGGAATATATTGGCATAGGACATTGCGTTTTGGGATATATTGATGGAGATTATCCAAATGCGCCGAAAAGAAAAGAGAATTGGGTTTATTGGGTGAAATAATGAAATACAAAGTTAAATTAACGGTAATAGATAAAAAATTGTATCCTGAATTGCAACAAGAACATTGCTTTAATCCACAATCGGGTACTTGTCCTTGCTACAATATAGGAGATGAATTTATATTTTATCGGGACGAGAAAAGGGACGATTTTTGGCATTGTGGATTAAACACTTTGACAAAAACAAATGGTAATCCTGATTTGGTGGCTGGTGGACCTAAAATGCCGTTTTGTTCAGAACTATGGGATGCTATTTCAAGATACATATATACAGGATTGCAAGGTGGTTCGATTATGAAAGGTTGGATGAAAGAAGAAAACACGATGATTGCTTGTTGTTCAGACGGAACAAGACCAGTTATTTTCAAAATTGAAAGAATAGATTACGAAGATGAATAAGTGTAGTATGGATTGGAAAATGGAATGAAATGGAGATAAAAGAACTAAAAAAGAAAGATCATAAAAAGGTTATACATATGCTATAAAGGGGATGCACTTTAATTTATATCTTAAAAATAAGTTTTTGCTTTATGCATATGGCAAATATTTTTGGTATTTGGAATATACAAATGCTTCGCAAATTATTGCAGCATACGAGGGAGATAAACTTTTAGGCGTAATTATTGTTGATATGAAAAATGAAGCAAAACCATATAAATCATTTTGGAAAACGTGTTATATCAAATTGATTGACCAAATCCAGAAGTTTTTCTTTAAGGGTGGTGTTATGGCATATAACCAAGCAAATAAAGAAATGTTTAAAGAATATACTGAAAAATACACCCCTGACGGAGAGATTCGCTTTTTAGCAGCAGATCCCGATACAAAGCTCAAAGGCATAGGTACAATGCTTTTAAATGAATTTGAAAGAAGAAAGTATGGTAAAGAAATATATCTGTTTACAGATGATCAATGTAGTTATCCATTTTACGAACATAGAGGTTTTGAACGAATAGGTGAAAAAGATATTGTGCTTGAATTAGACGATAAAATCAATCTAAAATGTTTCCTATACCGGAAATTGATTCAAAAGTAAATGATATTCATAGAGATGAACATTGTATCAAAATATATCGTTTTTGTCATTAAAAAATATAAGTATTGATACGAATCTTCTTGTTATCAATACTTTTTTCGTTTTTAATATGGTTTGTTTCGTTTAAATATTTGTTATTTTTATAATAGAATATAAATGAAGATTGAAATGAATAAAAAAGAAACGGAAGAATAACTTATTGAGGTGATGTTATAGTGATAGATAAAATCATATTAAAAGATTTAAAAATAAATTTTGAAAAATTATTGGGATTAGGATTTATCAAAAAGGATAATTATTACGAGTATGAAACTAAAATAATAGATAATCAATTTTCTTTAATTATAAAAATAGATAAGGATAATTCAATATGTTCTGATGTAATAGATCTTTCTACAAATGAAAAATTCATTCTTTACGATGTCACAAATGCAACAGGTGAATATATAGGTAAGATAAGAGAAGAATATAACAATATTATTGAAACAGTAAAAAGTACTTGTTGTTGTAAAAATATATTTAAAAGTGAATATGCCAAATTAATTATTGAATATATAAAACAAAAATATAATGATGATTTGGAATACTTATGGAAAAAATTTCCTAATAATGCTATATGGAGAAATAAAGAGAATAATAAGTGGTATGGTATATTACTTATAGTTGAGAAAACGAAGATAGGGATCAAAGAAGAAGGAAGTATTGAGATTATTGATTTATTGCTAGAACCAGAAAGAATAGAAAAAATGGTGGATAATAAGAAATATTTTTTAGGTTATCATATGAACAAAAAATATTGGATTACTATAAAACTTGATGGATCGGTCGATATAAATGACATATATGAATGGATAAACCATAGTTACAATTTATCCAAAGGTAAATCATTATATAAAGAAGAATGCCGAATAGAAAGAGTTAAGACTAAAAATAAAAAAATGAAAATGGAGTTAGATAAAATAAAGGAGTGATAACAAATGAGAACATCAGCTGAAATGTTTACATTATTTGAAAAAATTGCTCATTCTTCTGATAAAATACGTGTAATGACCCTTGAAGGTAGTCGAGTTAATTCCAATGTTGTGCCTGATATATGGCAAGATTATGATATTACCTTTTTAGTCACTGATGTAGATGGTTTTAAACAATCTGATGAATGGTTGAAAGTATTTGGTGATATAGTTTTTATGCAAAAACCAGAAGCAATGGATTTATTTTCACCGGATTTATTTGAGGGATGGTATTCTTATTTAATGTTATTTTCTGATGGAATAAAAATAGATCTTACTTTAGTTCCCATAACTGATATTGATCGATACTTTAAACAAGATCCGCTTATTAAAGTATTAATTGATAAAGATGGCATATGTCCTCAGTCTCTTTATCCTTCGGATGAGACTTTTTGGATTCAAAAGCCTAGTTTTGCATTTATTAGAGATTGTGCAAACGAATTCTTTTTTGTATGCACTTATGTAGCAAAAGGATTACTAAGGGAAGAGCTCTTATTTGCTAATTGGCATTTTGAACAAATTCTTAGAGTTGAGTTAAACCGAATGCTTGGATATTTAGCAGGTGTTAGATATGGATTTCCACTGAATACAGGTAAGCATAATAAATGGCTATTACGTTTTTTAACAAAAGATGAATGTATAGATGTACTAAAAACTTATAGACTTGAGAGTATAGAAATATGTTGGGAATCATTAGAAATAGCAATGAGATTATTTGATAAGGCGATGAAAGAAGTTTGTAATTATTTTAATTATAATGATTCGGATGATTTTATACGAGTTAAAAATTATATGGAAACATTAAAAACTTTAAAATAAATGGATAATTTGTATGTATAGTATAAAAAATGATGAAATAGTTTTGTTGAATTATTAACAATCTTTCAATAGTAAAAATAGAAGATATTTTTGATTGATTAGGTTAGATTTTCTTAAGTAGATGAATTTCTACTTTTTTATTTTTAATATGTCATATTTTTCCTATATATATAATTTTAAATAAAAAAATTTAAGTTTTGTATAATTTTCTTCTTTTTTCGACAACTGCTGATGATATAATTAAAACAAGGAGTCAAAATGATGTAAATGATAAATGGTTGGGGAGTGATAACAATGGTAATATAATGGAAATCATTTGTTTTTCATTTGTCTAGTAGGAAAGACAATGAAGAATAAAACAAAAGTATTAAAGATTGATAATAAAAATTTTAAAAAGAAAAGGAGAATGAAATTATGAAAAAAGTTTTAAGTTTAATTTGTGTATTTTCAATTTGTTTGTTATTAGGATTTACGACTGAACCCAAAAGTGTTTCAGCAGCAGGTGATCCTAATCTTCATCAACTAATATTAACAAATAATGATTGCTATAAAGCAGGTCAATATATAACACCTACAGGCATTATGGTTCATTCAACTGGTGCCAATAATCCTAATTTAAGACGTTATTTGGCACCTAATGATGGTTTAATTGGTGTTAATACAGGTGGAAACCATTGGAATCAAGCAAAACCAGATGGTCAACAAAAATGTGTTCATGCTTTTATTGGTAAATTGGCTGATGGAACGGTTGCTACTTATCAAACTCTTCCATGGAATATGAGAGGATGGCATGCAGGTGGGGCAGCAAATAATACCCATATTGGTTTTGAAATATGTGAAGATGATCTAACAGATGCCAATTATTTTAATGCGGTATACCAAGAAGCGGTAGAATTATGTGCCTATCTTTGCGAATTATATAATTTTAATCCATTAGCAGATGGCGTTATTATTGGTCATTTTGAAGGATATCAACGTGGCGTTGCATCCAATCATGCTGATCCTGGTCATTGGTTTTCTAAATTTGGTAAAACAATGAATGATTTCCGTCAAGCTGTTTATAATGAAATGAATGAAACAACAACTTTATATTGTGTACAAGTAGGAGCATTCTCAGTAAGAGCGAATGCTGAAGCATTACTTACACAAATCAAAGCAGCAGGTTTTGATGGATATATCAAGACTTATGGAACTTTATATTGTGTACAAGTAGGAGCATTCTCAGTAAGAGCAAATGCTGAAGCGGTTCTTGCTGAAGTTAAAGCGGCTGGTTTTGATGCCTTTATTAAAATTGAGTAAGTAATCAATAGTATAAAAAGTATGGTAATTGTATCAAGTACCATACTTTTTATTATATAATGACTTCCTTTTATTGCATATATTTGTTATACTATGATTATAAAGAGGTGAAACAATGGATGAAAAAGATAAAATGTTAAGACAAATGGTATATAATGCCAATGATGCGGTTTTGAATGAGGATAGAATGAAATGTAAAGATTTATGTTATGAGTTTAATATAGTAAAACCATCACAGACAACCCAAAAAGAAGAAATCATAAAAAAAATTTTGGGGAAAATAAAGGGTACATTTATAATTATGGCACCTTTTTGGTGTGATTATGGGTATAATATTGAAATAGGAAATAATTTTTTTCTAAACCATAACTGTACAATTTTAGATGCAGGAAAAGTTATCTTTGGTGATCATGTTTTTATTGGTCCAGATTGTGGATTTTACACTGTTAATCATCCTTTTGATGTTAAAAAAAGAAATGAAGGGTTAGAATATGCTCAGCCTATTCGAATTGGTAATCATGTATGGATTGGTGGTGGAGTTAGAGTAATGCCAGGTGTAACAATTGGTGACAATACAATTATTGGTGGTGGCAGCGTAGTTACCAAAGATATTCCTAAAAATTGTTTGGCATTTGGCAATCCTTGTAAAGTGATTAGAAAAATTACAACAAGCGATTGAAAATAAGATAATAATTATGTATTCTTTTTTGAATAAATTCATCATTATTATAATAAGATGTGGTAATGGTGATAGAATGAAAAAAAGATTAAAAGAAATATTATATGGTTTTTTATTTGGCATTAGTTGTTTAATACCAGGATTTAGTGGGGGAACCATGTTACTTATTTTAGGGATATATGAAAACTTTACAGCATCTTTAGCAAAACTTTCAAAAAAACCAATTGAGGCTTTTAAGGAACTTTGGTTATATGGAATTGGTACAATAATAGGAATTGTCATAGGGACTTTGACAATTGCAATATGTTTAAATTATTTCCCATTAATTATTGCAAGTTTTTTTGTTGGATTAGTAATTGCAACAATTCCAATTACTTTGAGGAAAATAAGATCGGAAAGATTAAAAGTGGCTGATATTGTAAGCTATGTCATTTTTTTGATAATCGGTTTGTTAATGACTTATAGTGATAAATTTGGTATATCTAGTATTACCATAGAAACACCAACTATTGGTATGATTCTTTATATTATTGTTTTAGCAACCATTGCGAGTGCGACAATGGTAATTCCAGCTGCTAGTGGAATGACCATTCTTTTGATATTTGGGATGTATGATCCTTTAATGTTAATGTTGGATAAAGTTTTTAAAGGAATCTTAAAACTAAATTTTGTTCCTTTAATAGAGAATTTATGGATTATATTACCCTTTATGGTTGGTATTTTATTGGGCGTGATTGGTATATCTAAAATGATATCTAAGTTATTAAAACAACATTCTTCAATTGTTTGGTATGCCATTTTAGGATTATTAATTGTTTCACCTATTACCATTTATCGAGAAGCATATAACAAAAAAGCCATTCTTATTATAGATTCAATTAGAAGTCATTTAGGATTACATATTATGTTATGCGTAGTCTTCTTAATTTTAGGTATTTTCTTCATTACTTATTTAGATTATTTACAAAAGAAAAAACAAAAAAGGATAGTAAATGAACAGATAGTGAAATAGTCAAGGAAAAGTAGGCACAAAAATAGGACGATATAAATCCCGATTCAGTTTGGTATTGAATGGGGGTTTTATATTTTAAAAAGACCAGTTTTGATTTTTAAATTTTTAGTATAAATCATTTAATTCTTCTAATACTATAAAAAATAGGAGGAAATAAAAAATGAAACTTATAACTAAAAATCATTATGATGCACCAAGTTTATTTGATGAATTTTTTTCACCATATCCTTTTGGCAAATCATATCAAAATGGCTTTATGAGAACTGATATTTCAAAAAGAAAAGGTAACTATGTTTTTGATATTGATATACCGGGATATCAAAAGGATGATATTAAAGTACAATTAAATGATGGTTATTTAACTGTATGGGTAGGTTCTGATAAAAATACTAAAAGTTGTGATAGTCAAGACTGCGAATGGCTTCATCAAGAAAGATTCAATGGGGAATATTCAAGAAGTTTTTATGTAGGATGTTCAAATGATGCTAAGGCTAATGCAACTTATCACAACGGTGTGTTAACAGTTGTTATACCAGAAGAGGATACAACATATAAAGATAGCACTAAATATATAAATGTTGAATAAAAAAGTACTACAATTTTGTAGTACTTTTTTTATCCAATAATGTGCCACAATAATTACAACGATGTATATGATCGGAAATTTTACATGTGGCGCCACAATTAGGGCATTTAATAATTGTAATATCATTCATAAAACTAGCGATATATTCCCCTTTATCATCTGCTTGAGATAGATCAATTAATCTTTCATTATCTTTTAATATATAATTAGTTAAATATCCTTTACCAATTAGAAAATGAATATCTGCTAGTAATTTATCCTTTTTTCTTTGATTGGTTTGAGCAAGCAAAGTTACGTAGTTAATTTTTTCAACGGTTATTTGATAGAAAAGGCGATAATAATAGTTATATTCACCAAATCGCATCCATACAATAGGAAGACCATAAAAATCAATTACAACAATGATAATTCCAATTACGCCAATAAAAATGATATGATTGATAAAGCCAAAAATAATCATTAAGATACCAGGAACAAATAGAATTGACATCATTAATGCTATCAAGAATAAGTTGTTTTTTGTTTTTTTAATATTTTTCATAATTCAATTATAGCATATTATTGTACTATATGCAATTTATTTATATGTATTTGTTGCATATTTTTAAAAAATAATGAACATATTTGTTATAATTATAAATGAGGTGATAAGTTGAGTAGCATACATACAAATATTAGAGTATTAAGAGAGGAAGCTAGACTTTCACAAGAAGAATTTGCTGAACAATTAAATGTTGATGTTCAAACAGTAAAATTGTGGGAAAAAGGGAAGATAGACCCATCTGATGATGAAATAACTAAAATGTGTCCAATTTTACGTATTCATAAAGAAGACTTCTTAGAAAGAGATATATTAGCGGAAAGAACAAATGCGAATAGTAAAATGAAAAGAGGTCAGCATCGATCTAATTATGATTGGTACTATGGAAATCGTTTAAATATGGCTTTCTATGTTTCATATTTAATCCTCATTCCAATTATAATGATTGTCACTTTTATACTTGTTGGTAATATCTTTGATGCAAGTTTGGAACAAGAAATGATGGAAGAACTTTCTTCTTACCGAATGATTTATCAAATCGTTTATATGTTTTTATCTGGCGGTTTTATTAGCAGTATTTATGTTTTCATATATATTTTTAAAAAAGGTATTTTAAGATTCCAGTGGTGGTTTATTTTTTGGATTTCGTTTGCAGTATCAATTCTCACCATAATATGCAGTATTCTATTATTAGGTTTATATGGCTATGCATTTTATAAAGGAGTTATTAAAAAAGGAAAGAACCATTAGGGGGTAAATATGGAAAAACAACAACCAATTGTTGCATTAATGTATGATTTTGATAAAACGCTTTGTGCTAAAGATATGCAAGAATATAGTTTTATTCCAAGTGTTGGGATGAATGCAGAAGCATTTTGGAAAGAATCAAATGAAATCTCTGAGAAAAATAATATGGATCGAATTTTATCATATATGTTTTTAATGATAAAAATGGCTAAAAATAAAAATGTTGGTATAAAAAAGGCTGATTTTATGAATCTAGGCAAGGATGTAATTTTTCTTAAAGGAGTAAAAACTTGGTTTAAAAGGATCAATGAGTATGGAAAAAGTCAAGGTATTTTAGTTGAACATTATATTTTATCTTCAGGTTTAAAAGAGATTATTGAAGGAACACCAATTGCTAAAGAATTTAAAAAAATATATGCTTGTGAATTTTACTATAACAAAAGTGGTAATGCCGACTGGCCTAAACAAGTTATCAATTTTACAACTAAAACGCAGTTTATTTTTAGGATTTCTAAAGGCGCCTTAGAACAGTTAGATGATAAGAAGTTAAATAGTGTCATTGATCATGATGATAGAAGAATTCCTTATCGAAATATGATATATATTGGGGATGGAATGACGGATGTTCCTTGTATGAAACTGGTAAAAATGAAAGGTGGTGAATCAATCGCAATCTATCATAAAGATACGATTGATATCGCAAAACGTCTTTTTAAAGATAAAAGAGTAGGGTATATTTGTAAAGCTGATTATCGTAAAAATTCTGAATTAGAATCAATTGTTAAATTACTTATTGATCAAATGGCATTGACAAGTAAATTAGTTGATTTGCATAAGGAACATAAAGAACAATATTTAGAGGAAAAAAATGAATAATAAAGAAATTATTGATGAGATTAGATCTCATTTAACAAAAGAGAAAGATATTGATATTGCTTATCTTCAAACGGAACTAGAGATCTATAAAAAAATGAATAATGAAGAAGTAATATATGCGATTGCGAATATGCTTTTTCAATATTTAGATCCTAAAATTAAAGAACAATTAGATTTAAAAACGCATGCAATCCTAGATGAAAGAAGACAAGAATATGAAAAGGTTGTCAAACTTTTGGCTGATGAAAAATTTCAAGAAGCAAAAGAAATTCTTTTGAAATTATCAAAAACTTTTAAAAAAGCATCTTATGTGAGAGAGCAAAATTATTATGATTTTGATCAAATGATTGAGTATTTTATCTTTTGTGAAAATGTTGAGAATGCTAAAAATCTAAAAGTTAGAAGATATCCTGAACCGATAACTTATTATATGTATCAATTATCTTGTATTTATCAACTAGAAAATAATTTAGAAGAAGCTATTTTAGCACTAGAAGAAGCGTTAAATTACAATCCTAGATGTCAATATGTTATGCAAGAATTAGTACTACTTTATGATAAGGCAAATAAGCATGAAGAAGCATTTGAGTTAATTAAAGAGAGTTTAAAATATGCTTATACAAAAGAACAATTAGCGAATGCTTATCAGTATATTGCTTATTTTTACGAAAAAAGAAAATGTTATGATATTGCTATTGTTGCTTATCTTACTAGTGACAATTATCGCACCAAACCAATAAATAAAGATTTAGTGAATGATTTGGTAGCAACAAATGGTAAAATTGAGATTAAAAATGTAGCAGATATTGAAAATATTTTTGCTAAATATCATTTACAACATGGCATATCTGCTAGTGTAATTCACACAATCAATGAGTTTATAGCTTATGCAAAAACTATGAAAGATGATGAGACGGTTTTATATTTATTAAATATTGCTATTGAATTAACCGATGATAGCTATTATAAGGAGCAACGATCTATTACACAAAAATTATTAAAGGAAAAAAAATAATGCAAACAAAAATAAAGATTTTAAAAATAATCAAATGGATTTATTTTCTAGTTATTGTGATTTTTGTTTTGGGATTTATTTTTATCATCAAATATGAGTGGTGCTTATATGTACTTTTAGGTTTTTTCATAGTAGTTTTGGTTTTATATTTAGCGATTCATATTTTAAGAAGCAAAATATATCTTTATGTTTGTCCTAAGTGTCATTATGAATTTCAGATTTCTTTTCTTAAAGATATTACTTCTTATAATGCGGGAATGGATGCTAAAGTATTAGTATGTCCTAAGTGTGCATTAAAAGAAGTGATGAAATCTAAACCTAGGAAATAAAGATTAAAAAACTTGATTTTCAATTAGAATCAAGTTTTTTATTCATCAAAATTGCAAATTTATTAAAAATATTGTATAATGAATTTGATACTTAGTCTCAAATTATAATATGAAAGATAAACAATTAGGGAGTGATAAAGTGAATAATTTAAAAAATTATCATACCAAACAAAAAAGTCAAATAAGAGATATTTTTATAAATCATCCCAATGATAATTTTACGGTTGATAAACTGATGATACTTTTAACAAAAAATAAAACACCTGTTAGTAAAGCGACACTTTATCGAAATTTAGAATTTATGATCGATAATGGTGAAATAATGAAATACAATATAGATAAAAATTGTTCATGCTATCAATATAAAACATGTGATAATTCCAATCATATTCATTTTAAATGTCAAAATTGTGGTGCTATTTTGCATATTGAAAACCCAATTGTAAAACAAATGGATGTAAAAATTGAACAAGAATATGGAGTCGTCGTAGATAGTACCAAAACAATTTTATATGGCATGTGTGCAAAATGTAAGGGGGAAAAGACATTGTGAGAAAGAAAGCTTTATTGATTATAATTTCTATTTTGCTAGTTGTTAGTTTAACTAGTTGTGCCTTTATTCAAAGATCAACGATAAAAAAACAAATTGTAACAACATTATATCCTGAATATGATATGGTGAACAAAATTATTGGAACTGATCAAGAAACACAAAACCTATTTGATGTAACAATGATTATTAAACCAGGTCAAGATTCGCATACGTATGATCCGAGTGTTAAAGATTTGATTACAATTAAAAGTGCTGATATTTTTATTTATACTGCTGATGAAATGGAAACATGGGTTAGTGACTTATTGTTTTCTAGTAAAACATTAGTTGTGAATTTATCAAAAAGCGATGATATTGAATTATTAAAAGTTGAAGATGAAGACGAATGGGAACATACAGAAGAGAAAATGAATCATGAACATACTCACGTTCATTCTTATGATCCTCATTATTGGATTTATCCTATGTATGCTGTTTCAATGGTTAAACAAATAAAACAAGCCATTAGTAGTTCTCTTGAAGATCCTCTAGGAACTAGAAATAAGATTTTAGATAAAAATGCGAATGAATACATCCATCAATTGTTAAAAATAGATGAGGATCTTAAAATGATTGTGGACAATGCTCAAAATAAGACAATGTATTTTGGTTCACCTTTTTCTTTTTATTATTTAGCATATTTTTATGGACTGGAATATGAATTAGTGTATTCCACTTGTTCAACTGAAACCGAGCCTTCCATTGATACTTTAATGCATTTTATTGAAAAAATGAAAGCAGAAGAGATTACTGTTGTTTTTTCTAAAGAATTAATTAATACAGAAGCATGCAAGATGATTGCTTCACATACAGGAGCGACCATTTTAGAACTGCATTCTGGTCATAATGTAAGTGCTCTAGATTTTAATAATCCTAATATTTCTTATTTGTCAATAATGAGACAAAATGTAGTGAATTTGGCGAAGATGTTAAAGGTTGATCAAACAATACTGAAAAACTTGGAAAAAGGAGAATAGAAGATGATTTTAGAATGTAAAAATCTTGTTATTGGTTATGAGAATAGAGTGGTTTTAAAAGGAATTAATTTTGAAATAAATGATGGTGAATATGTTTGTCTTTTCGGTGATAATGGTAGTGGGAAATCCACTTTAGTAAAAACGATTTTAGGTCTGAATTCAAAACTGAAAGGAGAAATCAATTTTGCTAAAGACGTATCACAACGTTCTATTGGATATCTTCCTCAACACAATGATAATTTAACAGACTTTCCTGCTTCAGTTTATGAAGTAGTTCGTTCTGGATGTTTAAATAGAGTTGGGTTTCGTCCTTTTTATAATAAAAGTGAAATAAAAAGAACGAGAGAGATGTTAAAGGTTTTAGAAATTGAAAATTTAGAAAATCGTTCTTTTAGTGAACTTTCTGGTGGACAACAACAAAGAGTTTTATTAGCAAGAGCTCTTTGTGCAACTGATAAGGTATTAATTTTAGATGAACCATTTACAGGACTTGACGGTTCGACAGCTAAAAAATTATATGAGGTATTAGATAAAATCAATAAGGAGTTAGGAGTAACTTTAATTATTGTTTCTCATTTTGTTGAAGATTTATTAAAACATGCGAATAAAGTTATTCATCTTAGTCAAGAATGTCTTTTCTGCGGTAATCCTGAGGAATATAAAAACCATCTTAAAAAAGAATATTTATTATCTAGACACCAATTATTTGAAGTAGGTGATGAAAATGATTAATTCAGGAATTGTACAAAACTTTTTCAATAATTTTGATATCATAAAATATCCTTTAATAGTGGGAATTTTACTTTCCATTACTGCTTCTATTTTAGGTGTTGTTTTAGTGCTTAAAAGATACTCTATGATTGGGGATGGTTTAAGTCATGTGAGTTTTGGAGTATATGCGGTGGCAATTGGACTTGGACTTACTGATGCCCCTATTTTAATTGTTATCCCACTTGTTGTGCTTGCGGCATACATTTTGCTTAGAATTGGTGAAAGCAAAAAACTAAAAAGCGATGCGGCGATAGGACTATTTTCATCTAGTGCTTTGGCTATTGGTTATTTAGTTGGGTCAATGAAACATGGAGGTTTTACTACTGATATCAATAGTTTGATGTTTGGAAGTATCGTTTTTGCCAATCAACAAGATTTTATTATTATGTTAGTTACTTCTATTTTGGTTATAGGAACTTTTATTCTCTTATATCATCGAATTTTTTCGGTTACGTTTGATGAATCGTTTGCAAAAGCAACAGGTATTCATACAAGACTTTTTAATATTTTGTTTGCTTCTTTAACTGCTATTACGATTGTAATTGGAATGAGAATAATGGGAACTTTATTAATATCTAGTATTATTATTTTTCCTGCACTTTCTTCTATGCAAGTATTTAGAAAGTTCAAACATGTTATTTTTTCTTCAGCACTTATTTCGGTTATCTCATTTTTAATTGCTTTTTTCATTTTTACCGAATATCCGTTTGGCGCAAGTGTTGTTGTTGTCAATTTAATTTTCTTCATTGTTTTTGCTACGATTGGAAAATTAAGTAATCGGTATGCAAGATAACAATCAAAAATTGATTCATGCATATCATCTTGCAAAAGAGTTTATAAAAAAGGAAAATGTAATTGGCATTCAAAAAGAAAAGATACTTCATAAAACGATGAAATATTATATATGTAGTGATGATAATAAACATGAAGTCAAAATAAATAAGTTGTCTAGAGGCGTATTTTATGCTGATGTATTTGAAAATAATGTTATATATGAGATACAAACTAGTAATTTTAATAAACTTCGCAAAAAGTTGGATTGCTTTTTAACAAATTATGTAGTAACAATTGTTTATCCGCTTGCTCATAGAAAAATAATTTATAAAATTGATGATAATGGGGTAATCTCTAATCCTCATAAATCACCAAAAATAGGGTCTATCTTTGATGCATTTAAAGAACTCTATCAAATTAAATTGTATCTTAAAAATCCTAATTTAAATATTAAAATATTACTAATTGATTTGGATGAATACCGACAAGTAATGGTAAAAAAATATTTTAAAAACAAAGGGTATAAACGACAAATACAAATACCACAAAATTTATATGTAGAAATAAATTTAAACAATAATAATGATTATCAAACTATAATGAACAATTTACATTTAACCAAACAATTTACTTCAGAGGATTTAGCTATGAAGGCAAAAATAACTAAAGCGAAAGCAACTTTAACTCTAAATATTTTATTATATCTTGAAGTCGTAAAAAGAGTGGGCAAAGATGGTAATCGTTATATATATGAATTAGTTTGTGATTAATATTTAAATAATAAAAAAAGTGACCTATTTATTAGATCACTTTTTTAATATTTACGTTATTTATTTTGTTCAATTGCTTGAAGTAATGCTATTGACAATTGATCAGCACAGCTAGTTGGACGTGGGCCACAAGTATTACCATTAAGAATAGTTGCAGCTTCCTTTGCAGATCTACCCTCTAACAATTTGGAGATTGCTTTTAAGTTACCAGAGCAACCACCTAGAAATCCCAGATTATGAATACGTCCATCATCGCTTAAATCAAAACTAATTAATCTTGAGCATACTCCAGTTGGCACAAACTCAACATGTTTCATAAGCTTTCCTCCTTTACAATTTGTATTATACTTAAGAATTATAATTTTTGCAAAAGTTTTGCTTTTGTAGTATAATGAATAAAAACAAGAAAATAGGTGATAAAATGATTTATTTTGATTCGGCCGCAACTACAAAACCATTAAAAGAAGTAGTTGAAACCTATAATAAAATGAATGATGAATATTGGTTTAATCCTAGTAGTATGTATAAAGATGCTGTTTTTGTAAAAACTTTAATTGATAGGGCATCTAAATCAATTTTAAAAATATTAAATTTAAATGAAAAAAGGATATATTATACATCAGGTGCAACAGAAGCGAATAATTTAGCGATTAGGGGAGTGACCCTACCATATAAAAATCAAAATAAACATTTGATTACAACCGAAATTGAACATGCTTCTGTCTATCATGTTTTTAAAGCATTAGAAAAAGAAGGATTTAGAGTTACATATTTAAAATGCTCGAATGGTATAATTGATTTAAATGAATTAGAAAATGCTCTTACAAAAGATACCATTTTAGTATCTATTATGTGGGTAAATAATATTATTGGTAGTATTAATCCGATGAAAAAAATTATTGAAATGGTGAAAAGCAAATCACATGCCAAACTTCATGTTGATATGGTTCAAGGCGTTTGCAAGATTAAACCTGATTTTGAGTTTAATGATTTTGATTTAATGACATTAACTTTTCACAAAATTGAAGGATTAAAAGGAATTGGAGCCTTAATTGCCAATAAAAATTTACAAATTCAGCCGCTTTTTTATGGTGGTCACCAACAAAATCAAATAAGACCGGGAACTTATGATGCGGCTTTAATTGTGGCATCATCAAAAGCGCTAAGAATAAATTATGAAAAAATGGATAGTTATTATCATTATGTCCATAAATTATATAATTATTTAATTGATAGAATAAGTAAATTACCATTTATTGATATAAATAAAAAAGGTGATTATTATTCACCATATGTTTTAAGTATTAGTTTTAAAAAAACAAAAGGTGAAACAGTTATGCATTATTTAGAAGAAAATAATATTATCGTTGGAGTTGGTTCTGCTTGTAATGAGAAAACCAAGACTCTTGAACGTTCGGTTTATGCATTAACAAATAGTATTGAAAGATCTTATAATATGATAAGAATAAGTTTATCCCATCATAATACGTATCAAGAAATTGATTATTTAATTGAAAAATTACAAGAGTTAGGAAATAGATAAAATGGAAGATCATATTTTAATTAGATATGGTGAACTAAGTTTAAAAAAATCAAATCGTAAACAGTTCACAATTAGAATACAAAATCATATAAAAAGAGCTCTAAAGGAGTTTAAACAGTTATCATTTGAATCAAGAGGTATGCGCTATTATATTATGCTAAATAACGAAGATTCGCAACCTATTATTGAAATTTTAAAGAAAATTCCAGGAATATATTCTTTTAGCGTTGTTTCAAGGTGTAAGTCTAATCTTAATGATATCAATTTGTTAGCCAAAGAGTTGGTTCAAAAAGAATTAAATCAGGGTAAAAAAACTTTTAAAATTGAAACGAATAGAGCAGATAAAAATTTTTTGTTAACATCCGTTGAAATAACTAAACATGTAGGTAGTTATTTATTCAAGCATATTGAAGGGTTAAAAGCGGATGTACATCGACCTGAATTTACACTATATTTAGATGTAAGAAGTGAGGGTACTTTTATTTTTACTCATATCTATTTAGGACTTGGTGGTTTTCCAGCAGGTAGTATTGGTAAAACTCTTTTGATGATCTCAGGTGGCATCGATAGTGTGGTTGCTGGATATTTAGCAATCAAAAGAGGGATGAGTATAGATGCCATTCATTTTGCGGCACCTCCATATACATCCCCATTGGCTGTTCAAAAGGTAATAGATCTATTAGAAACCATTGTTCCTTATACGGAATATCAAGATATCAATTTATATGTTGTACCTTTTACGGAGATACAGAAGGCTATTTATGAGTTTACTAAAGAAGATTATTGTATTACAATTATGCGCAGAATGATGTATAGAATTAGTGAAAAATTAGCAAGAAAAATTGGGGCTTTAGCAATTGTTAATGGTGAAAATATTGGCCAAGTTGCTAGTCAGACTTTAGAAAGTATGGATACAATAGAAAGTGTTGTGAAGATACCTATCATTAGACCGCTTGCTGTCTTTGATAAACAAGATATTATTCATATTGCAACTCAAATTAAAACTTATGACATTTCTATTTTGCCATATGAAGATTGTTGTACAGTTTTTGTACCAAGACATCCTCAAATCAAACCGAATTTGAATTGTGCTATAACAGAAGAAAACAAAATAAATTTTGAAGATATGATCAATAAAGCATTAGATAATACCAAAAGAATTGTTTTAAGAATAAATCGACATTATGATTATCTTGAAATTAAACCTAATGAGGATAAAAAAATTGAAATTGATGAACTGTTTTAGCCATAAATTACCAATAAATATTTGTAATAAAGGACTAAAAAGTGTCAATACTATTTTTGACAGGAGGTGAAATGAATGAATAACTCATCTTACTCTAAAAATAGATTAGTAGTACCTGGTTCTGAAAATGCAATTAACCAAATGAAATATGAAATTGCAAATGAATTAGGAGTAAACCTTGGCCCTGATGCAACAGCTCGTCAAAACGGTTCAGTTGGTGGTGAAATCACTCGTCGTTTAGTGTCTATGGCTCAATCAAATTTACAAGGTAAATAGTTTTAAAAAAGAAAAGGTGCAATTGAGTTAATTGCACTCTTTTTTTATTTGTTCGCACAGTGCATAATAAAACATAGATAGTTATCTTTGTGATTTGGATTCATTTGGCTTATTTTATATTATATGAATATATCATACTATATTTAATTCTGTCATTTTGATTTATATAGTATGAAACGTTTTTCATTAAAATCAGTATTAGTTTACCTATTATGGAGCATTAAGCGAAAATCTACAATAAGAGTGTATTAGATAGTTAGGTTGCAGACGCTTATGTACACATTTACTATACAATAAAATGGATAGCATCTTATTTTTCTAAAAACAAAATTTAATTGAATTATATAGATTTAGTTGAAAAGTCTTTACTACTAAAAAAGTATAAAAAGCATAATATGTATGGTGTTTGAGAGTAGTTATTAATTGAAAAAATAAGTGGGATGATGTATAATAAGAATATGTTGAAAAGAAACGGATAGAAAATATTATGAAATAATTTAGTAGTAAATAAAGACGTTTATGTTAAAATTATAAAAAACAGGATGATGATGAATGATCAAATGATAACCTCTAAAGGTTAAATATGAACTATATTTTGATAATGTTGTATTTACCAATCAATTTGAACAACTGATTGTCAATATTTTGAATTGATTCAAGTGTAAGCATAACAAACCATTTACTAACAAAAAAGAAAAATGAATGAATTCAGTTGATAAATATGAAAAAGCAGATGAGCAAAAGGAGAGTAAAAATATGACTGATGAACAAAAAATATTTGAATTATCACTGATATGGAAAGAAGCAGAGTATAATTTTGCATTTTGGAATAAATTTGATAAAAACTTTAATTGGGATGAACAATATAAAATTGCTTTATCAAGAGTATTAAAAACAAAAAATTTATATACATATTATCTTGAACTAATGAGATTTGTGGCATTGCTTAAGGATGGACATACAGATGTTTGGTTTCCTAAAGAAATATATGAAAGCGAGGAATTCTCTGCCAAACTTCCACTTGAATTGGCATACATTAATAATGAATATATTATTGTTAATGTAAAGAAGAGTGTAGAAGATAGAGTCAAAAGATATAGCAAAATAAAAAAAATCAATGGAGTAGATATTGACGATTATATAGAGAAAAATATTTATCCTTATATTTGGCATGAAAAGAAAGATAGTTGTTTTTATGGTGTAAGACAATTTATACGCAGCGGTGCCATAAATAGTGAAGTAGAATTGGTTTTAGAGTATGATGGTAAAGTATACACAGAGGTCTTAAAACGAACTACAGGAGATACCAATTGGGTATATGATTATCCAAAAAGAAAAGAAGTAGAGGGTAAAATAGTATTTAAATCTGATTCACATACAATTAAAATGACTGAAGATGGGATTGCTATTATTGAAATAAAGACAATGATGAATAAAAAATTACCTGAGGAAATCCGAAATAACTATGATATATTAAAACAAGCAAAAGCATTTATTATAGATATAAGAGATAATGGTGGTGGGAATAGTGGTTATAGTGATGTTGTTGCATCATTATTTATAGGAAGTTCATTTAGACATGATAATGCATATCATCCTTATTATATTGCTCCATATAAAGCATGGGGATTATCTGATAATATGGATAAATTATCTGATGAAGAATTTTATCAAAAATATCCTCATAATGAATTTAGAGAAAAATGTTATCAAATGATAAAGCATACATATTATGAGAACTATAGTGATGTTACAAAAATAGTAAATGTACCTGGAAAATTAGAAGGTCAAATAATAATTTTATCCAATGAATATACTGCATCAGCAGCTGAAAATTTTATTAATGTAATGAAATATTATACTAATGCTAAAATTATAGGAACAGCAAGTTATGGATCTACTGGACAACCATTGACATACCACTTGGAAAGTGGTGGTGGTTTTAGAATATGTACAAGAAGAAGTAAAGCTTTAGATGAAAGTGAATTTATAAATATTGGATTTATTCCAGATATTGAGTGTAGACCAACTTTGGAAGAGTATCAAACAGGTATTGATGTTGTGATGAATAAGGCATTAGAAGAAATTAGAAAAACCAAATCATATAAGAAAATGTAAACGATAAATTAGTCTAATGCTTTAATCAATAAGGTTTTCACGAAAAAGCAATATAGGCATGAAAAAGTTCATTTAATTTATTAAAAAATGGTTAAATATTATGATATACCAGACTACAATTATCTATATGAAAAAATGTTTGATTTATAAAACTAATAAAAAGTGTAAATGAAAAATTTATATGAATAATAGATTGTATGATTGCTGTGCCACTTAATAACATGTACAAAAAAGAATATTATTTAAGCACAAGGAATATATAATTGATCGAAATTTAAAGAATCAATGGCTATTTTAAAAAATGCAATATATTTTAGTTATAGTTATTATAATCCATCAACTTAACTGATATAAAATTGAAAAATATAAAGAATCTAAATAAATGGTTGCATTTGATGATAAAAATATAAAGGAATGAATGATGTGTATGATAGGTATGTCAAATAATAAATTGTTATTAAATTGGAGATTAAAATATGAAACAAATTATAAAAATATCCTCACCAAATAATGAAACAATGAAATCATTTTTCAATTTAAGAGATAAAAAAACGAGAAATAAGGAACAAAAATTTCTAATAGAAGGGTATCATTTAATTGAGGAAGCCAGTAAAACTAATTATCTAGAGTGTGTTATTACTTCTGATGAAAAAATGATTGGTCAATTTCAGGATATTTTGGTATATTATGTAACAGATGTGATTATAAAAAGATTGTCATCAACTAAAAATCCACAACCTATTGTTGGTGTTGTGAATATGCATAATTATTCAATCAATGATTTGAAGAATATGATAAAAAAAGATGAAGTCAAAATGGTTATATTAGATAATATTAATGACCCTGGTAATTTAGGAACAATGATTAGAACAAGTGCCGCTTTAGGATATGATGCAATTGTAATGAGTAATGATTGTGTTGATTTATATAATGAAAAGGTTGTTCGATCAACTCAAGGTGTACTATTTAAAATTCCTATTGTTAGAGGGGATTTAATAGATATGATTCAACTATTTAAAAAATCCAATATTATATGTTATGGCACTTCATTGAATAAGGCTTATGATTTAGAAAAAGCTGATAAATTTAGTCGGTTTGCAATTTGTGTTGGTAATGAGGCTAGAGGTGTTCGTGATGAGATTTTATCATTGATGGATTATCATATTCAAATCCCTATGCAAAATGATGTAGAATCTTTGAATGTTGCCGTCGCACTAGGAATTATAATGTATGAATTAAAAAAATAAAAACAGGTTTTTAGAAGAATTTTTTCTAAAAACCTATTTTTATTTTTATTCGTTAAATAATAAATCAGTATAGGATGGTACTGGCCAATATTCTTTCGAGACAATTGTTTCTAAAGTATCAACGATGAAGCGTAATTCATTCATTTTTGGTACAATATATTCTTGATAAAAATGAGCTTGTTTACTATTACGAAGATGCGTAGCTTCATTTTCTAGTTGTATCAAATTGGTTACTTGTAAATTTAATTGATCAAGTAATGATGATATTTTTTTTATCAAATCAAAAATACTTTCACATTCTATTAGAGGATGAATGGTTTTCATTTTTTGGTAGGTGTCACATAAATCATTTAAATATTTTAAAATGCTGGGAATATATTCTTTCCTAATCATATCAATCATGGTTAAAGCCTCAATATTAATTGTTTTAGAATAGAGTTCATAATCAACATCGGCTCTAGATGATAATTCTTTTTTTGTTAACACATGGTGTTTTTCATATAAATCAATTGTATTTTGATCCGTTAATGCAGGAATGGCATCAACAAAAGATTTTGCATTTGGAAGTCCTCTTTTATTGGCTTCATTAATCCATTCGCTGCTGTAGCCATTTCCATTAAAGATAATTCTTTGATGATCAGTTAGAGTTGTTCTAATTACCCTTTTGATTGCTTTTTCAATATTAGTAGATTTTTCTAATTTATCGGCCATTTTTTTTAGTTCTTCAGCAACAGCTACATTTAAAGCAGTATTAGTGTCTGCAATTGAAATACTAGATGCAACCATCCTAAATTCAAATTTGTTACCAGTAAAAGCAAAAGGGGAAGTTCGATTACGATCAGTAGAATCTTTAAAAATAATTGGTAGACTATGAATACCAATATTCATTTTGCCCCCCGTTTTAGAAGTATAAGCTTCTCCTTTATCAATTATTTGTTCAACAATATCTTGTAATTGATCGCCAAGAAAAATTGAAACGATTGCAGGAGGGGCTTCGTTGGCACCCAAGCGATGATCATTGCCTGGATTAGATGCCACTAATCTTAGAAGAAGGGCATTTTCATCAACTGCTGCAATTATCGCAGATAAAAATAATAAAAATTGAGCATTTTCATGAGGTGTTTTACCCGGCTCTAAAAGGTTTCTTCCCTTATCGGTTATTAAGGACCAATTGTTATGTTTACCACTTCCATTAACTCCAGCAAATGGTTTTTCATGAAGAAGACATTCAAAACCATGTCTTTTAGCAATTTTTTTCATTACTTCCATTGTTAATTGATTATGGTCAGTAGCAATGTTCACTTTAGTATAAACAGGAGCACATTCATGTTGAGATGGAGCTACTTCATTGTGTTCGGTTTTGATATTTACACCCAATTTCCAAAGTTCTTCATCTAATTCTTTCATAAAAGAAGCGACCTTTTCTTTAATACAACCAAAATAGTGATCATCCATTTCTTGGCCTTTAGGAGGTTTAGCACCAAAAAGGGTTCTTCCTGTTAATCTTAAATCAAGACGTTGCATATATTTTTCATGATCAATTAAAAAATATTCTTGTTCAGCACCAACTGAACATTCAATTTTTTTAATATCATTTTCACCAAATAGTGATAAAATTCTTTTTACTTGAATGTTAAGGGCCTCACATGATCGTAAAAGAGGGGTTTTTTTATCAAGCGCTTCCCCCGTATAGGCACAAAAAACAGTAGGAATACATAAGACAACACCATTTGCCGTTTCTTTCAAAAAAGCAGGAGATGTACAATCCCAAGCGGTATAACCTCTTGCTTCAAAAGTTGATCGAATCCCTCCTGATGGAAAACTAGAAGCATCGGGTTCACCTTTGATTAATTCTTTACCAGAAAATTCCATAATTGCTTTTCCAGTATCAATTGGTCGGATAAAAGCATCATGTTTTTCAGCTGTTATGCCTGTTAATGGTTGAAACCAATGGGTAAAATGAGTGGCACCACGAGATAGTGCCCATTCTTTCATTGCATGTGCAACGGCATCGGCTACTGCTGCATCTAATTCAACATTTTCCTCAATGGTTCTTTTTAATTTTAAGTAAATTGGCTTTGGTAAGTATTCACGCATAACATCATCAGTAAATAAGTTTTGACCAAAAATACTGCTTACATAGTCTTTTTGCATTTTTTCATCTCCTTTTTATTATTTTATTGTTTTTTTACAAACTTATTAGTAATTTTACACTTTTTTTTGTTAAAATACAAAAAAATTGCATATTTTTTATTTGTTTTTCTAAAAAAATAATTTTTTTATTTTAAAAAAGTTCTTTTTTAAAATTTTTTGTTAAAAACACTAAAAAACACATTAGATTTTAAGCAATTTATATTGACTTATTGATCTAATGTGTTTTTATTTATATTTTAAAACAACTTCCTCCAATAAACTCTCTTAATAAGGAATTGCATGGAATTGTAGTTTCATCTTCGATTGGTCTAAAATATTTCAAATATTTAATTAAGCGATTAGCAACCAAATACTCTGGATCAGTAGATTTAATTTCTCTAAGTGCAGGAAGAGCTTTAGTTCTTAGAACGCATAATTCATAGGATAATTCGGAATTAAAGACAAAGTTAGCACCTTCTTGATTTGGATAAATCCATTTAAATTCCCCATTACGAACTGATTGCCACATATTTATTGTAGTAGCAGCAGGGCAATTACGATATTTCATATCTCTAACAATTCGTCTAATTAATCTGAGGTCAGTTGTATTTAATGGTGAATGATCATCAATATTGATTTGTGCTTGAGGTGCAATATAAATTTTATATTTTTGATGTTTAGGAATAGAAGAAGTTAATTTTTCATTTAGAGCGTGGATGCCCTCAATAATAATAGGACTATTTTGATTAACTTGTATAGTTTTGCCAATTTCTCTTTTTCCGGTTTGAAAGTTAAATTTTGGTAAAGTTACTTCCTCTCCATTAATTAAGTCGAATAAATCCTTATTAAAAAGAGCAATATCAAGACAATTGATATGTTCTAAGTCTAGTTTATCAATCGTTGTTTTTTGAATTTCACAAATTTTATCCTTTTCTAAATAATAATCGTCCATTGAAATCGTAACAGGATTAATTCCCCTAGATAATAGTTCAATTCTAAGTCGGTTACAAAAAGTAGTTTTACCACTTGAACTAGGACCTGCAATAGCAATGAGTCTAATATTTGCGATATCTTCTTCTATATATGTTCCTAGTTCGGCAAGCATGGTATTATGTTTTGCTTCACACATCTGAACAAAATCAACAATATTGTTTTCTTCCACTTTATGATTAATATCGACAATTGTTTGTAATTTTGCTTTACTACTCCAAATAAAGGCTCTTTTTAGCGTTTTACCATACGTTGTTTCTTCTACAAATTCCGGAATTGCAGCATTTAATTCATATCTTGGATATTGAATAATAATTCCTGGGCTATAGGGTCTAATTGAATAATTTTTAAGACAACCTGTAGAAGGCAACATATATGAATGCATATAATCATAATAATTATCACATTTATATAGATGTACTGTATTTTCTGGACGGTATTTCAATATTTCTAATTTATCTAAATGATTATATTTTTTATAAATTTCTTTGGCTTCATCAATAGTGACATTTATTCTTTCAATTGGTAAATTTTCCTTAACAATTCTAGCTACTTCATCAATTATTTTATCAGTAGCTCTTGATAAATGAAAATTAGGAGTAATAATTTGACAAAAGATGGATCTCGAAACATTATAACTAAATCTAATATCAACCTCTGGATATAAATTATGAAATGCCATAGCAATGACATATCTAAGTGTTGCCTCATATGCTTTACCAGCCTCAATATGATTTATTCCAATAGGGATGACAGGCATATTATTATTTTTTTCTGTTAGAGTATGTCTTAATTCTTTGATTTGCGAACCAATTTGACAAACCATATAGTCAGTCTTTTTATTATCTTCTATTAAATCGATAACCATTGTACCAATTGGTACTTCCTTTAATTCATTATTAAAATATATTTTTATCATTAGGAATCCTTTCTTTTTTATTATTTTCTTTTTCATATAGTAATACTATATTTTACCATAATATTTTTATTTTTGCAATACAATACTTTAGTATGCATATTACTTTACAAATTTTTAAAATCATTATATAATTTAGTTATAAATATAACAGTTATTAAAAGAACTAAAATAGTATACCATATTTTATTATTTACTTTATAAAGTATGATATAATATAATGAATTGTTTTATTTATAAGGGGTATCTATGGAAAACGGATTTGCATTAATATTATCAGAACTAAAAAAACTGAAAAGTGCATATGAGTTACAATTTAATTCTTTATCTAATCAAGAAGATTTGACACAAATAGAATTAACTATTTTAGGTTTTTTATTAAATAATCCTACTTTTAATACCGCAAAAGACATTGAAGAAGTTCATGTTTTAAAAAAATCTAATATTTCAAATGCTATTGACCACTTGATTGTAAGAGGGTATTTGACGAGAAATCGGGATATACAAGATCGAAGAATTATTCATTTAGAAATAACAGAAAAAGGTCTAGCAATAGCCACGGAAATAAAGGAGATTCAAAAAAACTTTTTTACCATTTTGTTTTCAGACATTAGTAAAGAAGAATGCGATATATATTTTGATATTCAAAGAAGAATTGTCAATAATATTAAAAAAGTAGAGAAGAGGTAATTCAATATGCATGATAAGACTTTTTTAGGTAAAGGTAGTGTTTTAAAATTAATTATTAAATTGTCAATTCCAACTATTATTGCTCAACTTGTTAATCTATTATACAATATTGTTGATCGAATTTATATTGGCAATATTAAAGATGTAGGTGGACTAGCATTTACGGGTGTAGGCGTTTGTATGCCGGTTATTTTGGTTGTATCAGCATTTGCGGCCTTAGTAGGTTATGGTGGTGCACCAAAATCGACAATATATCTGGGTAAAAAAGAAGATGAAAAAGCTGAAATTGTAGTGGGTAATAGTTTTACACTTCTTTTAGTATTTGGAATTATCTTGACAATAGTTTTATTAATTTTTTCAAAACCTTTATTGTATTTGTTTGGAGCAAGTGATAATACAATTGGCTATGCTAATGATTATTTAGTAATTTATGCTATTGGTACTGTTTTTGTCATGATGGCATTAGGAATGAATGCATTCATTTCTGCACAAGGATTTACTAAAATTAGTATGGTTTCCGTTTTAATTGGAGCAATTTTAAATTGTATTTTAGATCCAATTTTTATTTTCGCTTTTTCAATGGGAGTAAAAGGAGCTGCCATCGCTACTATTATTTCGCAAGCCGTATCAGCTGTTTATGTGGTATGGTTTTTACAAAGTGATAAAGCTCTAGTTAGATTAAAATGGAAAAATTTATTATTAAAGTGGAATATTATTTTGCCGACTCTTGCATTAGGATTATCTCCTTTTGTCATGCAATTTACCGAAGCGGTTATCACTGTATGTTTTAATGCATCATTAAAAAAGTATGGAGGAGATATTGCGGTAGGAGCAATGACCACTTTAGCAAGTTTAATGCAGTTTTCAATGTTACCATTAATGGGATTATCCCAAGGAGCACAGCCTGTCACCAGTTATAATTATGGAGCAAAAAATGCTGATAGAGTAAAGAAATCTTTCATTATTTTATTAATTGCATCAGTTATTTATTCAACTGTTTTTTGGTTATCACTTATGCTTTTCCCGAAAGGGTTTGCAAGCATTTTTCTAAATGCTGGAGAAGTTGAATTGATTAATTATACGGCATGGGCTATCCGCATCTATTTTGCAATATCATGTTTGTTTGGTATTCAGATTGCTTGTCAACAAACTTTCATCGCAATTGGTAATGCTAAAGTGTCATTATTTTTGGCTGTATTAAGAAAAGTAATTCTTCTTATACCATTAATTTTCATCCTTCCTTCAATAATCAATAACAAAGTAATGGCAGTATATTTAGCAGAACCAATTGCGGATGGTATTGCTGTAAGTGTGACTATCATTTTATTTTTAATTTATTTTAAGAAAGCTTTAAAAAAATTAGAACAAGAAGCTTTATTAGAGAGTACGAATTAAAATATGAAAAGAAGAAGATTGAAAGAATTAAAAAGAATTTACGCAAAAAAAGAAATTTTATTAAATGATAAAAATCAAGCGGTAATAAAGGTTTTTGTTCACGACTTAGAATCTGTTATATCACCATTTTCGCTTCAAGATAATATTGTGATTAATAGCGAATTTGCTAATTTTTTAGACCAACATATTTTAGCAACTCATTTGATACATGATATTAATATTCAAATTAAAAGTAATCATTTAGAAAAACAAGAAGATATCGTTTTGATTCAAGAGGCGATAAAAAATTACTATTATGAAGAAGCGATTATCAGTTATCGAAAAATTAGAAAGACTATCATTCAATCAATTATTTTTACTTTTCTTGCCGTAATCATTTTTTCACTTGTTATTTTTCTCAATCATCTTAGTTTATTATCGGCAGTTGCAACTGAAATAATAGACATTGCGGGATGGGTATTTATGTGGGAGGCAGTAGATTTATTTTTTATTGAAAGGCCCCTAAATAAATATGAATTATTAAAAAATCATAAATTAGTAGAGGCCGTAGTAAATTATTGTGATGATAATTAATATGATATGGTTTTCTAATATTAATTATTTGTATTTTTCGAAAAAGAAGTATAAAAAATATTTTTTTCCCAATAATAATTTTGAGGTGAATGAAAGTGTTTAAACATGAAAAGAAATTATTATTTGAAGTAAAGGTAGAAAAGCCTAATCCTGAATATGCGAATTTACTACAAGAACAATTAGGTGGTGCGAATGGAGAACTGAAAGCAGCAATGCAATATATGTCTCAAAGTTTTAGAATAAAAGATCCTGCTATTAAAGATTTATTTATGGATATTGCATCCGAAGAACTTTCACATATGGAAATTGTAGGAACATTAATTAATTTATTAAATGGTCATGATGTTAATTATAAAAATATTGCAAATGGTACGATTGAAGCTCAAGTTTTAACTGGGTTAAACCCAGGATTAACAAATGCATCAGGATATTCTTGGACTAGTGATTATGTATCAGTGACAGGTGATTTGTGTGCTGATTTATTATCAAATATTGCATCAGAACAAAGGGCAAAGGTTGTATATGAATATCTCTATCGCCAAATAGAAGATAAATATGTACGTGAAGCAATTGATTTTTTATTAAATCGTGAGGAAGCGCATAATGCGATGTTTAGAGAAGCATTTAATAAAATTAGCAAAACAGGATCGAATTTAAGTTTTGGAGTAACTGAAGATTCTAAATTATATTTTGATTTATCTACTCCATCGCCAACTAATAATGAATTTAAAAATAGTAATTTTAGCCATCCAGAATTTAAATAATATGTCGGAATTATCCGACTTTTTTACATGAAAGATAAAAAATTGCACATACTATTTATTGGTGATATAATGAATGAAAAAGGAAAATCTCTATGGATAGATACAGTTGAATTCCCGTCTTTTTCTGCTTTAAATAAGGATATAAAAACTGATATCGTTGTTGTCGGTGGAGGAATTTGTGGTATTTTATGTGCTTATTATTTAATGAAAGAAGGAAACAAAGTAATTGTTGTTGAAAAAAATAAAATAGGTATGGGAATTACTAAAAATACAACAGCAGTTATTACTGCTCAACATGATATTTTATATTCAACAAGAATTAAAAAAGATGGTTTTGAAAAAGCCCAACAATATTTAGATGCCAATTTAATGGCCTTAAAAGAATATGCTAATTTAAGCAAGGAATTTGATTTTGATTTTGAGGAGAAAGATTCATATATTTATTCTACAATAGATGAAACAATCCTTACAGAGGAAGTAGAAGCCTTAAACAAATTAGGCATACATGCTGAATTGGTCAATAAAATAGCTTTACCATTTTCCATTCGGGCTGCTGTAAAATTTCCTAAACAAGCACAAATGAATGCATTAAAATTAATAAAGTGTTTGATTAAAGAAATGGAAATATATGAAAATACGAATGTGATTGATATAAAGAAAAATGTTGTTTATACAGATCATCATAAAATAGAGGCTAAAGCAATAATTGTTACTACGCATTATCCATTTATTGATAGACTGGGTATGTATTATACAAAAATGTTTCAAAATCGTTCCTATGTTATTGCTATTAAAAATGATGAAGATATAGGTGGTACTTATACGAATTTAGAAACAACGGGGTTCTATTTTAGAAAGTATAAAGAATATTTACTCATTGGTGGTAATGATCATAAGACAGCAAATGGTGGATATCACTATGAGAATTTGATTTCTTTTGTGAATAATTATTATCCAAATGCGAAAATTGAATATATGTGGGCTAACCAAGATTGTATAACGCTTGATGATATACCCTATATCGGTAAATATAGCAATTTCTCAGAAAGCTTATATGTGGCAACAGGTTTCAATTTATGGGGGATGACTCAGTCTATGATTAGTGCTTTGATATTAAGAGATTTAGTAATGAATAGAAGGAATGTATATCAAAAATTATATCGTCCCAATCGTAATATTTTTAAAAAACAATTATTTATTAATCTAGGTAGTTATTTAAAAAATTTATTAAATTTTAGAACCAAAAGATGTCCTCATCTTGGTTGTGCTTTGGTTTGGAACGATGAAGAACAAACTTGGGATTGTCCTTGCCATGGATCACGATTTACTAAAAAGGGAAAATTAATTGATAATCCATCTAATAAGGATTTAAATTGACAAAAAAATCGGAAAAATTTGTTTGTTAAAACATTATATATAATAAATAGAATATAAAAAAACTATTTTGCATATACTATTTTTGTAAATATATAAAATCATTTTCTTGACAAACTAAATCGTTTGAATTATAATGGTCTGTATAAAAGAAATTCCTTAAAGGGGAGTAGCAATATAACACTAATAGTGTTATAGATTATATTCGTCAAACCAATAGTAAAATATGCTATTCGGATATAATTATCATTAATCATTTTATGATTGCAAGACCTTTAGCCGAAAACGGTTAGGGGTCTTTTTTTATAGCAAGGAGGAAAAATGTATAAATTTAAAATTAATGAGGTAGAAAAAAAATTAAATACTAATCTTGATAAGGGACTTACTAGTAATGAGGCACAGAATAGATTAGATAAGAATGGCAAAAATGAATTAACTGAAAAGAAAAAACAAAGTATGTTAATTAAATTCTTTTTAGAATTTAAAGATGTTTTGATTATTATTTTAATGGTAGCAGCAGTCGTATCACTTATTATTGATCCTCGTGAATGGGTTGAAAGTTTAATCATTTTTATTGTTATAATTATTAATGCAATTCTTGGAATCATTCAAGAAAACAAAGCTGAAAAAAGTTTAGAGGCATTAAAAAAAATGTCATCTCCAATGTGTAAAGTTTTAAGAGATGGAAAAGTGATTCCAATTGAAACGATTCACTTAGTTGTGGGAGATATTATTATGGTTGAAGCGGGGGATTTTATTCCTGCTGATGCAAGAATTATTGAATGTTCTCATTTAAGAGTGGATGAATCAGCATTAACTGGTGAATCAGTAACGGTAGAAAAAATTTCTGATGTCATTGATGGAATAGAGGATAAAGAAATTGCTTTAGGTAATCGTAAAAATATGTTATTTTCCTCAACTTTTGTAACAAACGGAAAAGCCAAAGCAGTTGTAACAGAAGTTGGAATGAAAACAGAAATCGGTAAAATTGCAGGAATGCTAATTGGAGATGACAATCAGACTACCCCTTTGCAACAAAAATTATCACAAGTTGGTAAAGTGATTGGGATCATGTCTATTATTATATGTGTTGTCGTTTTCTTTTTAGAAATGTTAACAACGAAAGGAACATCAGATACATATTTACTAGATGCTTTTAAAACAGCCATTGCTTTAGCAGTTGCCGCTATTCCTGAGGGACTTGCAACGGTTGTGACAATTATTCTTGCCATTGGTGTTGGCAATATGGCTAAAAAGAATGCAATTGTTAAGAAATTACCTGCGGTAGAAACTCTTGGATCCACATCTATTATATGTTGTGATAAGACAGGAACGTTAACGCAAAATAAAATGACCGTTCAAGAATTATATCATCATACAAATAAAAAACTTAAAAATTTAACTGAAGATGATAAAGAATTAATCACTTACTTTGCTCTTTGTTGTGATGCTCAAATCACTAATGTAGATGGTGTAGAAAAACGCATAGGTGATCCTACTGAGACAGCTTTAATTGAATTCAATAATTTATATGGCAGACCAATTGATAAAATAGAAAGAGTAGCAGATTTACCCTTTGATTCAATTAGAAAAATGATGACAGTTGTAGTAAAGGTGAATAATCATTATCTTAGTATTACTAAAGGAGCACCGGATATTATATTACATCATGCATTATTAAGTGATAAGGAAAAACAAGAAATTTTAAATGCAAATACGAATATGGCATCGCGGGCATTAAGGGTTTTAGGCTTAGGAATCAAGGCTCATGCAAATAAACCCGAATGTAATGAAAACTTAGAAGAGAATTTAACTTTTCTTGGTTTAGTGGGTATGATTGATCCGGCTAGACCAGAAGTTAAAGAGGCAATAGAGGTTGCTAGTAAGGCAGGAATTAGAACCATCATGATTACAGGCGACCATATTACAACTGCTTCGGCAATCGCAAAGGAACTAAATATTCTAAAAGATGGATATAGAGCCATTTCATCAGAGGAATTGCAAAAAATGTCTGATGAAGAATTAGGTAATCAGATTGAAGATTATGCTGTTTATGCGAGAGTATCCCCTGAGGATAAAGTAAGAATTGTTGAAATGTGGCAAAAAAAAGGGAAAGTAGTTTCAATGACCGGAGATGGTGTCAATGATTCGCCAGCTCTAAAAAAGGCCGATATTGGCTGTGCAATGGGAATTACAGGTACGGATGTTTCTAAAGAAGCTGCAGATATGATTTTAGCCGATGATAATTTTACTACTATTGTAGAAGCAGTTAAAGAGGGAAGAGGTATTTACAATAATGTTAAAAAATGTGTAAAATATCTTTTATCGAGTAACATTGGAGAAGTCCTAACAATTTTCCTTGCTTCTTTCATTGCTCTTTTTGGTCTTAATTTAGGAGTACCACTTTCTCCTATTCATCTTTTATGGATTAATTTAATAACCGATTCTTTACCAGCTTTTGGTCTTGGAATGGAAAAAGCTTCCAATGATGAGATGGATAAAATGCCAAGACCAAAAACCGAAGGATTTTTTGCTAATAAATTGGGATATGAGATTGCCTTAGAAGGTATTTTAATTGGTGTATTAACTTTAGTTGCTTATTTAATTGGTTCTAAACAAGATCATATCGTTGGTCAAACGATGGCTTTTTTCACTTTATCTAGTTTACAATTATTTCATTCGTATAATATTAAAAGTGAAAAATCTATTTTTAAACAAAACATTTTTAATAATAAATCGTTGAATTTTGCTTTTGTAATTGGTTTTATTTTACAATTGGTTGTTATTTATACTCCAGGTTTAAATACGAATGTCTTTGGCTTAGTTGCTCTTCAGTTAAAAGATTTACTAATATGTTTAGGATTATCGTTTATGATTGTAATAGTAATGGAAATTGCTAAAGCATTTGGATATAAAAAGCATAATAATTAGAATTGAATATCTTGACTTAAATAAAAATCTGTGATATAATATATTTAAGCAAATATTGTTCAACAAGGTGAGCTAAATGAGAGCTCACCATTTTTAATGGAGGGATTATAATGAGTGAATATTTATTAAAAATAAAAGAATCAGCGTCAAATATTGTAGATGAACATCAAAAAGAATTAATTGATGTGAAAGTGCGTAAAGAATTTGGAACCAATATTATTAGTATTGTGATTGATGATCCCGAAACGTTTAGTTTAGATATTGATGAAGTCGCTTCAATTAATGCTGAAATTCTAGATGAAGTTAATGATTTGATTCCTGATGGATACTATTTAGAAGTTACATCATTAGGGATTGAAAGAGAATTATTGACAGAAAAAGATATTCAAAAAGCAATAAATCAATTTGTTTATCTGAAAACTTATCAAAAAATGGAAAATGCATATAATTTAAAAGAGATAAGTGGTTATTTAAGAGAAGCAAATGCGGAAGAATTTAAATTGGAAATTTTTTTGAATCAAAGACAAAGACTTGTCGTTATCCCAAGAGCAGCTGTTGCTAAAATAAGACTAGCCGTAGATTTTAGGAGGAATGAATAAAAAATGATTAGTAAAGGCTTTTATGAACAATTAGAAACAATCGCAGCCGAAAGACATATAGAAATTTCTGATGTATTAGTAGCAGTAAGAACTGCTTTAATTAAGGCATGTCAGTTAGAAGGATGTAAAGGTGAAATTGAAGTTGAATTTAATGATGAACAAAAAAATATTCGTATTTTTGAAACTTTTCATGTTGTAGATGAAATCAATCCCGAAGGTCCCGAAGGTCAAATAACGCTTGATGATGCTAAAGAAATTCGAGCTAGAGTAAGAGTTGGCAGTGAATTTAGACGTGAAGTCAAATTTTCTCAAATTGGTAGAAAAGGTGCAACGCGATTTAAACAAATTTTTATTCAAGGATTAAAAGAATTAGGTGGTAAACGGGCTTATGAATATTTTAAAGATCGTGAAGGAGAAGTTGTTAGTGGTACTGTCATTAAAAAAACAGATAGTGTAATTGGATTAAATATTGGATTAGATGTTGTAACATTTATGCCTTTAGATGAAATTTTACCAGGTGAAAGATGTGAAGTAGGTACTGTAATGAAAGTATGTATTACAAAAGTAGAAGAAACTGGAAAAGGTCCTAAGGTTTTTGTTTCGAGATCTAATCGTGATTTAATCAAACGTTTATTTGAAATGTATATACCAGAGGTTGCAAGCGGAGTAATTGAAGTAATGGCAATTGCAAGAGAACCAGGTAGTCGTACTAAAATTGCGGTTAAAAGTAATAATCCTAATGTTGATGCAAAAGGTTCTTGTGTCGGTCTTCAAGGCTCAAGAGTAAAACAGATTAATGAAGCTTTATCAGGTGAAAGAATTGATATCTTTAATTGGAGTGACAATCCTATAATTTTGATTGCTGAGGCTTTGACTCCCGCAAAAGTTATTTCGGTTTTAACTGATGAAACAACAAGAAAATCGACTGTAATTGTACCAGATGAGCAATTTTCGCTTGCTATTGGTAAAGGTGGTCAAAATGTTCGACTTGCTTCTTTAACAACTGGTTGGAAAATTGATATCAAAGATGAAACAACGGCATATCGCGATGGTATTAGTTTTACACCTAACGTTTATGGATATTAGAGGTGAATTATGAGTGGTAGTTTAAAAGTAAGAAAAGTGCCACTTCGCAAATGTGTGGCAACGAATGAACAACATCCTAAAATGGAAATGTTTAGGATTGTTAGAACACCTGAGAATGAAGTTGTTATTGATTTAACGGGTAAAGTAAGAGGACATGGTGCATATCTTAGTAAGAAAAAAAGTGCCATTATGCTTGCTAAAAGAAAACAAATTCTTCATCATCATTTAGAAATAGAAATACCAGATTATATTTTTGATGAATTATTAGAGTTATTAAATGAGGGAAAATAAATTTGAATAAAGTATTAAATTTACTTGGATTAGCAAGAAGGGCTGGTAAAGTGATTCTTGGGACTGATTCAGTTATTAAGGTTTTACCAACCAAACAAATAAAATTAATTTTTGTAGCAACTGATGCATCTGATGCTACATATGATAAAATTGATAAAAAAGCTTATTTTTATCAAGTACCTATCATAAATAAATATTCTACAGAGGAACTTTCAAAAGCTCTTGGCATAGAAGTTATTAAGATAATTGGAATTTCTGATTTAGGATTTGCTAAGGCTTTAAAAAAGGAAATAGAAAGAGGTGACTTTTAATGAAAGTTAAAGAACTTGCAGAAAATTTAAAGACAACCACGGTTGAACTCATTAACAAATTATCTAATGTTATTTTTACTGAAAAAATAACTGAAGAATATGAGGTTTCTAAAGATTTGGAGAAAAAACTTGCAAAAATGTATGGAGTTTCTTATCCTTTTAAATCAAATAAACCCAAATCATTAAATAGACCAGCTGTTAGAATTGGTTCAAATAAACAAGAAGATGAATTAAAATCAAAATCTTTTTCTAATCAAAAACCATCAAAGAGTTCTATACCAAATAACTCTAAACCTGTTTCCAATTCTTTAAAATCATCTGAAAAGAGGGAAAATCAAAAAAATTCTGTAATACAAACAAATAATAATTCACATAATAATAACAATAGTAATAGTAATAACAATAATAGTGGCAATAGTAAACAACAACCTAAAACAAATATAAAATCCCAACCAAGACCAAAATATGTTGAAGAGATTATTGTTCCTCGGGTTGATGAAAAAATATTAGAAAAATATGGTGACTATTTAGAAGAAGATGAGTATAATTTAACAAGAGAAACCAGAAGTGCCAGAGTCAAAAAAGCAGGCTCATCAGAAAATATTACAGATATCAAGCAGCGCAAAAAAAATAGCAATAAAAATAAAAATAATAATGCCAAAAAAGAAAAACGTACAAGCAATATGCCTAGTAATGATAAGTTAGAAGATCATGTTTTATATTTTGAAAGTGGTATGAGTGTTATGGAAGTTGCTAATGGACTGGGTGTTAGTGTTACGGAGCTTGTTAAAAAATTGTTTGTATCAATGGGAATTATGGCTAGTGCTACCCAAGCGTTAGATCGTGATACAATAGAACTGATTGCTATTGAGTATGATTTTGAATTGAAAGATAAAAAAATTACAGATATGACACGCTTTGATGAATTAGAAGTAGAAGATAAAGCAGAAGATTTATCTAGTCGTCCAGCAATCGTTACAATTATGGGACATGTTGATCATGGAAAAACAACGCTTTTAGATACTATTCGTTCTAGTCATGTTGTAACAGGAGAAGCAGGAGGTATTACGCAACATATTGGAGCGTATCAAGTTGTTAAAAATAATAAAACAATAACTTTTATTGATACACCAGGACATGCCGCATTTACTGAAATGAGGGCAAGAGGAGCGCAAATTACCGATATTGTTGTTCTTGTAGTTGCATCAGATGATGGCGTGATGCCACAAACAAAAGAAGCAATTGAACATGCTCAAGCAGCAGGCGTACCAATTATTGTTGCAATAAATAAAATGGATAAACCGGGAGCTAATCCTGACCGAGTTAAAACCGAATTGACGGAATATAACCTTGTTAGTGAAGATTGGGGTGGTGATACCATTTTTGTTAATATTTCTGCTTTAACTGGTAAAGGTGTGGATGAATTATTAGAAATGATTATTCTTGTAAGTGATTTAAAGGAATATAAGGCTAATCCTAATCGTCTTGGTATCGGAACTGTAATTGAAGCACGACTTGATAAGGGAAGAGGTCCAATTGCTACACTTCTTGTTCAAAATGGAACGATTAAAGTTGGTGATATCATTGTTGTGGGTACAACTTATGGTAAAGTTCGCTCAATGGAAGATGAACTTGGAAGATCGGTTTTAAGTGCAGGGCCATCTAAACCAGTATCAGTAACAGGTCTTGTAGAAGTGCCTTTTGCAGGAGAAAAGTTCATGGTTTTAAATGATGAAAGAAAAGCAAGGGAAATAGCAGAAGTTCGAGCTCAAAATAAATTCAATGAAGAAAAAGGTGTCGGTAAGGCAGCATCTTTAACAGATTTATTTAAGAATGAAAATGCTGATAAAACCCTTAATTTAATCATTAAATGTGATGTTCAAGGTTCTATTGAAGCTATTAAAGGATTACTTGAAAAAATAAATATTGAGGGAACGAATATCAATATAATTGGAGCTCGGGTTGGTGGTATTACAAATAATGACATTATTTTAGCGGTTGCTTCTAAGGCTATTATTGTGGGATTTAATGTTCGTCCAACTTCACAAATTAGTGATTTTGCCAAAGAGCAAGGAGTTGAGATTCGATTATATAATATTATTTATAAACTTCAAGAGGATATTGAAAGAGCGGTTAAAGGACTTCTTGATCCTGTATTTGAAGAAAAGATTACTGGTCAAGCAGAAGTTAGAGAACTATTTAAGGTTAGCAGAATTGGAACAATTGCCGGCAGTTATGTAACGAGCGGAACTATCTTTAGGAATGGTGGTGTTCGTTTGATTCGTGATAGTATTGTAATTTATACTGGCAAAATGGCTGGCCTTCGTCGCTTTAAAGATGATGTTAAAGAAGTGAAAGCAGGGTATGAATGCGGTATTACAATTGAAAATTATAACGATATTAAAGTGGGAGATATTATTGAGTGCTTCGTTATGGAAGAAGCAGAAAGAGAGTAATGAATGGCATACCGAATTGAAAGAGTAGAAAAGATTATTGAAAGAGAACTTGCAAATATTCTTTTTGATAGTACGAATAATAATAAATTGAAATATGTTTCAATTACCAAGGTTTCATTAACTAATGATTTATCCATCGCAACGGTTTATTACACCATTTTAGGAAATTTAGGAGAAATTGAGTCAACAAAAGAAGATTTAGAGAAATCTAAAGGATATCTAAGAAGCATACTTGCTAAACGAATTGATTTAAGAAAAACACCTGAACTGCGGTTTAAATATGATGAATCTTTAGCTTATGGGAACCATATTAATGAAATTTTAGAAAATTTAAAAAAATAAATACTTCCCCTTTACAAGGGGAAGTACTTAATATAGGTGATATATGTCGCAAAACGAAGAAATTTTAGGAAGAATTAAAACAAAATTATCACTTGTACCCAAAAAACCTGGTTGTTATCAAATGTATAATCAAGAGGGAGAAATTATATATGTTGGTAAGGCTAAAATATTACAAAATCGCTTAAAAAGTTATTTTACTGGAAGTCATGATGCCAAAACAACAAGAATGCTTCAAGATGTGGTTGATTTTGAATATATTATTACTCATTCTGAATTAGAAGCATTTTTATTAGAATCTAACTTCATTAAAAAAAATCGTCCTAAATATAATATTTTATTAATGGATGATAAAACTTATCCTTATATTGTTTTAACTAAAGAAGAAAATCCTCGTATTTTATATACAAGAGATATAAAAAAAGAATTCAGAAGAAAAAATCAATATGTTTTTGGTCCCTATCCAAATGCAAAGGCTTGTAAGGACATTGTTGAGATTTTAAATAAAGTTTATCCGTTTAGAAAATGTAATCATATTCCGAAAAAGAAATGTTTATATGCTCATTTAGGTCAATGTCTTGCTCCCTGTGAAAATGATATTCAAAGAAGTGACTATGATGAAAATATCAAAAGTATTGTACGTTTTTTAAATGGTAATAATACAGAACTTGTCCAAAGAATAAATCAATTGATGATTGAGGCATCGACGCAAATGCGCTATGAAGAAGCAATTGAATATCGGGATTTATTAACATCAATTGATACTGTGGTACAAAAACAAACAATGGAATTAAATGATAATATTCCTAGAGATATTTTTGGTTATTTTCAAAAAGATGGGATGATATCCATTCAAGTTCTCCATATGCGTCTTGGAAAAATTATTGAGCGTAATGGTGAAATTTTTGATTTAATAGAAAATGTTGATGATGCAGTTTTATCCTATATTTATCAGTTTTATGATAGTGGTTCAAATATTCATCCCAAAGAAATTATTGTACCATATCTTGAGGGAATGGAAATCATTGAAGAATTATTAAACATTAAAATGACAACACCTGTTAAAGGAATTAAAAAGCAGTTATTAGAAAATGTGATGGAAAATGCCAAAAACAACATTGATAATTTAAAAAAATTACGTCTAATTGAAATATCTAAAACTATGATTCCCTTACAAGAACTTGCCAAAAGATTAAACATTGCATATCCCAAAACAATAGAATTATTTGATAATTCTAATATTCAAGGGGCTAGTGCCGTAAGTGCAATGGTTAAATATGTTGATGGTAAACCTGTACCTAAAGAGTATCGTAAATATAAGGTGAAAACGGTAAAAGGGCCAGATGACTATCATACAATGATGGAAGTGATTGAAAGAAGATATCGTAGACTTCTTTTAGAAAAAGAAAAATTACCATCCTTGATTATTGTAGATGGTGGTAGAACACAAATTAAGGCAGCTTATACTATTTTGAAAAAACTGCATATTGAAGATGAAATCAATTTGATTGGTCTTTTAAAAGATGACAGACATAGAACAAGAGCGATAATGACGACAAAATATGAAGAACTTGCTATTGATAAGAAAAGTGATTTATTTTTATTACTAGAATCTATGCAAGATGAAGTACATCGTTTTGCCATAACCTTTTTTCAAAAAACACACAATAAAGCAACTTTCAATTCAGTATTAGATGAAGTGGAGGGAATTGGTAAAAAACGCAAAGCAATTTTATTAACTTATTTTGAAACAATTGCGGATATAAAGAATGCTTCAATTGATAAATTAAAGTCACTGGGGCTTCCCAATGATGTTGCAAAAAACCTTTTAGAAAAATTAAATCAATCAAGTAACCTCTAATTAATTTTAAGCATAATATACCAATGAAAGTGTGGGAAGAAAATGCCGATAAAGAGGTTTTTAACAATCAGAGAAAGACAAATTTTTGAACTATTAATACAAAACAATGATACTGAAGAGATTGCCACAAAATTGAATATTAGTAGTAAGACTGTTCGTAATCATATATCAAATGTAATTCAAAAATTAGGGGTTAAGGGAAGAAGCCAAGCAATATTAGAACTAATAAAAATGCATGAAATAACATTATGATTTTGTCGAAAGGAGTGAAAGTATGCGACTGGTATATGGCACTATTAGAGGCTTTAGCGACGATACAAGAATTTTTGAGATTCTTTTAAATCATAAAGTACAAATGTTTTATTTATCAAGAAGTCAATATAAAAAATTTAAACCATATATAAGTGAAGGACTAGTCGTTCACTTCACTTGCAAAGATGAAAGAATTGAACAAAGTGGATATAAAGTTTATGAAGTGATTAGTTTTGTTAAAATGATGAGGCATCTTCCAAGAAAGACGATTATTTATTATGATCTTTCAACAATTAAGCAAGGTGTAAAGAAAATTCTTAATCGAGATGGATATCGAATGTTTTTAGATTTAGAGTTTACAATGCCTCCCCATGGATATAATCATGGTGGTGGTTTTGTTTCGGAAATTATTCAATATGGATTTTATCTAGAAGATAGCGAGGGTAATGCCATTTCAACAGATTGGGGAATGATAAAACCTAAACATCAAATTGGTATCAATTCAAGAACAGCTGAATTTTTAAAAACAACCGAGGAGTCGATTAGAAATGCTCCTTCATGTTATCAATTTTATAATAAATTAAAAAATATTTTATCATTATATCAACCAACAATTTATGTATGGGGTCGCAATGATATTATAATGCTTGATGCCTTTTATCAACTTCATCATTTAAAACCGCTTGCAGATAGGAAAAAATTTGTCAATTTGATGCAAATTATTAAAAATTATTATGGAATCAAAACGGATATAGGATTGTTTAATGCTTATCAATTATTTAATACAAAAGCTAAAACTGAACAAGATCACAATGCTTTAAATGATTCTATTGTTACATCAGATGTTTTTCATCTTTTTCAAGAGGAATTAAATAATAATATTGAATAAAAAATGATTACAATTAAGCCAACTTTCATTCTTAAGTAAATTGGTTTTATTGTAATCATTTTATTTTTTAATTCTTAATTATTAATAACATTAATAATAGGTACAATCAAAGGTCTTCGTTCAATTTTTTGATAAATAAATTGATTCAGTCCTACTATAATTTGTTTTTCAAGAGCTTTTATATTTATATTTTTGTGTTCTTTTAGTCCATTAGTAAAAAGATCAAGTGTTTTTTGACGAATACTATTTTCTAGTGATTTAGATGACTCGAAGTCCGCAAAGCCACTAGATTTAACGACTACACTACCGATTAAACGTTTATGTTTGGTAATAGTAAAAGTGATTGCCAAAAGTCCTTCATCTGCCATATGTTTTCTTTCTTTCAAGATATTGCTATCTACATCGCTTAAGGAAGCATCAATGTATACTTCTGATGCAGGAATTTTTTTCTTAAAAACTTTTGCTCCTTTATCATTGAAAGCAAGAACATCACCAGTATCGAGAACAAAACAGTTTTCTTTTTTCACACCAGTTTCACTAGCAATTTTAGCATGTTCTTTTAACATTAAATATTCACCATGAACAGGCATAAAATATTTTGGTTGCATAAAGGAAAGCATCATTCTAATTTCATTTTGTGAAGCATGGCCTGTTGTGTGCGTATCGGTTAGAGGACTATTTTGAATAACATGGGCGCCAGCATGGACTAGTTTATTTATATTTCGATTGATGAATAATTCATTACCAGGAATCGCTTTACTAGAATAAATGACAGTGTCATTTGGTAATAATTTAATTTGTTTATGGGTTCCATTCGCAATTCGTGACAAGGCGGCCATCGGCTCTCCTTGAGAACCTGTACAAAGGATTGTAACAAAATCGGTATTTTGCTTTTTTAATTCTCTTGAATTTAAAACCCAACCTTTAGGATAGGTAATATATTTTAGTTTACTAGCGATTTCAATCGTTTTTTCCATACTATGACCGAAAACAACGACTTTTCTACCTGAAGCAATAGAGGCTTCTATGATTTGTTGAACTCGGTAAACATTTGAGGCAAAAGCTGCAACAATAATTCTTCCTTCAATTTGGGAAAAGAGATTCATTAGAGTAATACCAACTTTTTTTTCACTTGAAGAAAATTGAGAGATATCTGCATTGGTACTATCAGCCATTAAACAAAGTACACCCTCCTTGCCAAGAGAAGTCATTTTATAATAATTTGATTTTTCACCTATTGGCATAAAGTCAAATTTAAAATCGCCAGTATTTACAATATAGCCAAGACGTGTTTTAATGGCAATTCCAAAAGAATCAGGAATGCTGTGGTTGGTGCGAAAAAAAGAAACTTCAAAATTTTTATATTTATAAATTGAGTTTTCAGTATACTCTTTTAAATTATAATTAATATTACTGAATTCTAACATTTTATTCTTTATAATACCAATTGCGATGCCACTTGCATAGATAGTTGGAATTTCTACTTGTTTCAATAAAAAGGGAATGGCACCTATATGATCTTCATGACCATGGGTAATAAAAAGGCCGACAATCTTTTTCTGATTTTGTTTTAAATATGTAAAGTCAGGAATGATATAACTAACGCCATGGACGTCGTCGTCTGCAAACAAAATTCCAGCGTCCATAATGATAATTTCATCATTACACTCGACAATATACATATTCATTCCAACTACGCCAAGGCCACCAAGAGAGTAAAGTTTAATATCATTGTTGGGTTTTTTACCTTTTTGTAAAGTTGTATTATTTTTCACAAATTTAATCCTTTCATAAAATTTTTATAATATCAAATTATTATACACCATTTTTAACTAAAAGTCAACTTGTTGAAATTCAGGATCTTTTATGCTATAATTTAAAACAAAGAAAATATTGAGGTTTATATATGAATCAACAAATTGCCCTATTTTTTGATATTGATGGAACTTTATTTGACAGTAAAACGAAATCAATTTTGCCATCAACAAAATATATGTTAGAAGAATTAAGAAAAAGACAAAATTATGATTTATATTTATCATCAGGAAGATCTTATGTTACTCTTGGTACGCTTAAACCATATGAAAAATATTTTAAAGGGATGAATTTAACGAATGGTCAAGAAATATATATGCATAATGATATATACTATGGTGAGGGAATAGATAAAGAAATCATCAAAGTTTTTTTACAACGTGCAAGTGAACAGAATATTTCACTAGGGCTTATTCTAAAAGATGAGATTGTGATTAACTTTTTTAATGAGGAAAGTTATCATAATTTTACAAATTATATTCAAGCTCGAGTTAGAAACTTGAATCATCAACCATTTGATACATCAAAAGAAGTTTTACAAATTTGGATTTTTGCAAGTAATGATATCATTGATGCATATCGTAAAGAATTTACAACTTTAGATTTCATTGATTGGGGTAATTATGGGGCTGATGTTTTACCAAGTGGTTTATCCAAAGCTAGTGGAATTCATAGAATTGCTAATATGATGGGATATCAAAAGAAAAATATGTATGCTTTTGGCGATGGGGATAATGATGCCTTGATGTTTCAAGCGGTAGGAACTAGTGTTGCGATGGGCAATGGTAGTAAGCTTGCTAAAAGGAGTGCAACAATGGTTACTGATGATATATCTAATGATGGTTTATACAAGGCAGTAAAGAAGTTAAATTTATTATAGAAGGGGAAAAAATGAAATTTGTTAGTTGGAATGTGAATGGTCTTAGAGCTTGTATGAACAAAGGTTTTCATACATTTTTTGATCAAATGGATGCTGATATTTTTGCTATTCAAGAAACCAAAATGCAAGATGGTCAAGCAGATTTACAAAAAAATGGTTATTATTATTATTTAAATAGTGCAATTAGAAAAGGTTATAGTGGAACCTTAATTTATACTAAGGAAAAACCTCTCAATGTTACATATGGTTTAGGGTTAGATAAACATAATGATGAAGGAAGAGTAATTACCCTAGAGTATGATCATTTTTATTTTGTTACAGTTTATTCGCCAAATAGTAAAGAAGGATTACAAAGGCTTTCATATCGGATGGAATTTGAAGATGATTTAAGAGAATATTTGGTAAAACTGAAACAAAAAAAAGAAGTTATTCTTTGTGGCGATTTAAATGTTGCTCATGAGGATATCGATCTTGCCAATCCTCAACAAAATCAGTTTCATCCTGGTTTTTCTAGGGAAGAACGAGATAAGTTTAGTTTACTTTTGTCAAGTGGCTTTACAGATACTTTTAGGTATCTATATCCTCAAAAGGTAATATATTCATGGTGGAGTTATCGTTTTTTGGCAAGAGAAAAAAATATAGGTTGGCGTATAGATTATTTTATTGTTTCTAATCAATTGCAAGAGCATATCAAAGAGTCTGATATTATGACGCATATTTTAGGTAGTGATCATGCTCCTGTTGTTTTAGAAATAAATTTATAACTTTTTATTGTAAAATAAATTTAAGTTTGTTATAATTGAAGTATAAATGAAAAGATATGAAAGGAGATAAAATGAAAACATTAGTTAAGGGTTTTTTTATGATGTTTTTAATGGCTTTTACTTATCTAGATGTGATGAGTTGTAGGCCAATTTATAATAATATTCAAATCTATCAGTATGATGGTCTTGCATTTCGTTTAAAAGAAGAAGAAGAATTATCTAGATATTCTAATTATTATTATTCACAATATGATGAAATGTTTTTAGAGGGGTATACTTTTTTAGGATGGATTGCAACTAATCATTCATTTGAAACCATTGATGACATTTTGGCATTAGAAATAGACAAAACTTTTTTAACCCTCAATGAAAAAATTGAAGGTACGTCTTATACTTCAATCAAATATTATCCACTTTTTATTGAAAATGAGAAATTGGATACCTTTTTACAAACATCAGAACTTGCTAGAGTTAAAATTGAGGTGATTACAATTCAAGATGGTAATATTGGTGAAAGGGAAGAATATGTAACAACGCTTTTTGAAACTTATGAAAATTCAATAAATGCTCCGAAAGAACTTACTGGATATCAATTTATTGGTTATTCTAAAGAAAGGGTTCAATATGAGGATTATCAAAAAGATGGTCTAAATGAGGATATAAAACTGGATATAAAAAGTAAAATTGAAAAAAGTAGAAGTATGATTCTTTATGCTTACTATCAAAGTATTTGAAAATGAAAATAAACACATCATTAAAAGTAAAAGTTTGGTTACTTTCTTTTCTTCATTTATTAGTTGATGGAATATGTGCATATACTATCTTTAATAGACTCTATATTACTGAATCTAATACGATTATTATTATTGTTTTTATTGGTTATAATACTTTGGCTTTTTTATCGCAACCACTATTTGGTTATATAATGGATAAAATAGGAAACGAAAACATTGTTTTAACTATTTCTTTAATTATGTTGGTTGTTGGTTCTGCCTTTCCTTTATCTAGATATTTGAGTTTATTTTTGATTGGAATTAGCAACGCTATGTTTCACATTGTAGGTGGCAAATATAGTATCTATCTTTCTTGTGATAAACTTGCTTATTTAGGTCTTTTTGTCTCACTTGGTGCTTGTGGGCTTGCACTAGGAACCTATTTATATAAAAGTATTGTATTGAAAATATTTGTTGTTTTAACTCTTATTTTAGGTAGTATTTGCCACTTTCTAAAAGATGAAATAATAATAGTTGAACCAAAACCATCTTTTAAAATATCAGACAAAAAAAAGATGAAATGTATTATGCTATTAATACTTGCGGTAACAATTAGAGCGATAATGGGAAAGACAACAACCCCATTGTTTGAGTCAACACCTGATGTGCTAATCGTAATTGCTCTTTTTGCTAGTTTAGGTAAAGCTTTCGGGGGAATCCTAGCTGATTTCATTGGTATTAGATGGACTGTGATGCTTACACTTCCTCTATCTTTGATAGGATATTTTTTCTTTAGAAGTAATTTATATATTTATCTTTTTTCCACACTTTTATTCAACACAACAATGCCACTTACTTTATTTTTGTCGAATAAAATGTTTCAATATTATGAGGGATTTAGTTTTGGACTTTTAGCTTCAGTTTTATTTATAGGTTATTTAATTGGGGAGTTGTATGTATATCTTAATCTTCCTTATCTTTTGCTTTTGTGTGTTTCAATTGTTTTAACCCTTTTTATCATTTTATATGTAAATCGGAAAGTTGAAAAAAGTGTATGATAAAAGCATTAATTTTGACTTTAATAATTGAAAATGGGATGTTATTCATTTTAGGATATAAAAATTATCGAATATATGTATTCTCTATTATAATAAATACGGTAACCAATCTTGCCCTTAATTATTTTTTGCTCAATTATCCTTTTCAGACATATTTGTTTTATGCAACAATATGTATTGTTTTAGAAAGTTTAATTGTTTTGATTGAAGGTTGCTTTTATCTGATATATTTTAAAAGTTTTAAAAAAGCTATAAAAATATCATTTATTTTAAATCTAACAAGTTTTTTAATCGGTCTTATCCTTAATTTTTTTCAAAATTTTGATTTGATAAAAGAGATATTTAAATAATGATAAAAAATACTACTAATTGACGAACCAATTAGTAGTATTTTATTCGTAAAAAGATAGTTTCAATTGATGGATAAAAAACTATTCATCATCATTTTTAAATTTGACTGCAGTTGAATTAGGCAAAATTTCAAAAGGATTTTGGTGATTAATACGATCTACAAATAAGATGCCGTTTAAATGATCGTATTCATGTTGAAAAACAACTGAGATATAGTTTTTAAGTCGTAACCTTGTGTGAACAAGGTTTCCGTGATTATATAAATTTGTTTCGACAGTGACTCGTTTAGCTCTATGCACATATCCATTGACCTCGCGATCAACCGAAAGACATCCTTCACCACCTTCTAAATAAGTTTTTTCTTCAGAGTAACTTAAAAGTTTTGGATTAATCATTGGGTAAAAATGAAAGTTACCATCTTCATCATAGGCTAAAATAACCAACATGTTTTTATTTATTCCAATTTGGGGTGCCGCAAGACCTACGCCAGGTCTTAAATTGTATTTTTTAGCAAGTTCATCATCTTGAGAGTTTATCAAATACTCAATCATAGTTTGAATTATTTTTTCATCGGCCTCTTTTAAAGGAAGTTCTACATCAAGGCATTTTTGACGAAGGATAGGATTTCCTTCTTTAATAATATCTTTCATTAAAATCATAATTTTGTTACCTCTTTGAATTTATTATACTAAAAAAAGAGAATAAAAGAAATAAATTAGACTTAGTTTTTAAAAAATTTTTGATTAACCAAATTTATGTTTCATATCGTATTCTAATTCTATCTTATCATCTATAGTAGTTGCACTAGTATTATTATAAATAATGACATTGAAATGCTTCATGTATTGTGAAGAATAGAATAATATTTATTTTAAATTTTACTAAAGAACCATTAGAAAATCATATGTAATTTATCAATTGTGAAGAGGTCTATTTTTATTCCATACTTGTAATGATACTAGATGATGAAGAGCAATTCATTATTGTTCATTTTAGTCAATATTTGAGTAATAGTTTGACCGATTGTAGTTTTTATGTATGTATTTGTTTGAGGTAGAAAGAATAGTGAGCAGTTTTGCCAACAATAGGCATTAGAATTAGACTGGTTGAAGAGGGAGAATAATTTTTATATGGTTCTTTATTTGCTTCTTTCAATATTTCAATAGTTTCTGCCTTGAACAATCTTTTGGCTATTTGGTAATGTTGATATGTTTTGAAATTTTTATCATTTACATGTATTCTATGATGTACTTTTATGGTTGATAAGTTATAAATAATCAATATTTTTTTTAGTAATGAATGAAAACAAGTTTATTAATGATTATTCAATCAAAAAAGGTTCCTTCTAGAACCTTTTTGAGAGTTTGGTTTAAATTACCAACGTGCAGTACCAATAATTACTAATAAAAAATAATATATAAATATTATTTATTTAATTTTTTTTACAAATATTGACAAAATATACACACAAAAAAATGTATAATAAAATCGAAAATTATTTAAATATATAATGGAGGTTAAGTATTTATGGAATCTAAAAAAATTATTAATACTAAAGTAAGAGATATTAAAATACAAATTATTTTAAAAAATGAAAAATTAATAATCAATTGCTTTTTTGATAACCAAATCACTTTTATTAATTATATTTTATTTATTAATTTTATAGATAATTATAATTGCAATTACCCAATAATAATTAGAAATGATAATAATAATATATTTGTTACCAATAGTATGCCAATAAATTATGATTCAATGGAATATTGTTATGAAATTGAAAGTTTAAATTTGTCTAAAAGTTTAAGTGAGTTTACTATAAATTCATATATAAAACAATTAGAAATTCAAAAAATAGTAAAAAAAGATATAGAATTTTTTAAAAATATTTCACAAAAAAATATTAATTTAGAGTTATTTAAAATAAATGGAAAATCTTTAGAATTGATAGATTATTATTATGGGGATTATAATAATCAAACATTATGTGAATTTTTATTATAAAATTTTATATTTAAAATATTTTAATGGAGGAAAAAATTATAAAAAAAGAAGAAAAATTTATAGTAAGTTTAATAAGGAATGAAAATCTAGAAAATGATTATTTTGCAGAC